>Ga0209782_1001235_pt1 | contig 13008 bp, 6 predicted proteins | sample WorMetmaBAHAMAS1_FD_187390 | JGI IMG/M metagenome (GOLD analysis project Ga0209782, IMG submission 187390) | Marine gutless worms symbiont microbial communities from Max Planck institute for Marine Microbiology, Germany - Inanidrilus... | ecosystem: Host-associated > Annelida > Digestive system >... | reverse complement strand
TCGTTTTTCCACCGGCAGTTCGTCAATTAAATCGTCCTAAACGGACGATTTAATTGACGAACTGCCGGTGGAAAAACGACATCTGAGTAAATCGATCATCATCTGCCGGATTTAATGCCGGATTAAATTAACGGGAGATTAATTTACTGTGGAAAAACCGGACCTGAATGTGGCAGGATGAGCTGGTGAGTGAACTGAAGAAGCAGATTGCTGCACTGGAGAAAACCAACAAGAATCAGCTGCAGGAGAATGCTGATGAAATCAATCGTCTCCACCGCAGCCTGAAGGAAAGCCAGCAGGAATGCCGCGAACTTCTTGAAGCTCGTTAGTCACACATTATCTTGTTATGTAGAATTATTATTCAGTGTTAACTTTATTGATGTATCTGTAAGCATATTTAGATGTGATTTGTCAGTTTGTTTATTTTGACGAATTTTTATATTTTCATTGCAATGCAGTTCAGTATTTTATGCTGTTTAATGACAATACTGATGTAGAGACTCGTAGCTTGACAGAATGCTTGTAGCATGCTCTTTCTCTGTCCATTGCTGCATTTGAAGTTTACATTGCTTTTTTTATTGATTTATCCTGAATGTTTTATAAAATGCTTTTGAAAATGTTTTTGACGCAGTGTTATTTCTGGCACTGGTAAAACTTTCATGTGAACGTTGCTGCCACGAAAAATATAATTTAGTTTTGTGTGGTTTGTGCACGTGAGCCTCAGAGGGTGCAGTCGAGATGAGTCGAATGAAGATGAAACTGCAGGATGCATTGGCCAGCAAAACTCTCGTGGATGATATGAATTCATCACTACAGGTGAGATAGTAATAAAAGTGATAGCACTGTCAAATGTTTGGATGCTGACTTTGTGACCACAGCCATTGAGAGATTTCACCTGGTTTACTTGATTACTGCAGACTTAATCGCAAGCAGCTGTGACCCTCAAAACTAACCAACTAGTGCCACAGATGGTGGAAGGCAGTAAGAGTGCACAGTATGTATTCAAGACTATATATGGTGGTTTTTACGATAAATGCAGCTGGTATTATTCGATATGAAATCTTTCACCTTTTCTAGCGATGCATGTTGCCAGTCATATGTTACACACGTTCAGCTGCATCTGACCACTGGAAGCTGTTTATCTATGGGTGGAAAAATTCTAGAAGACAGTTGATTTATGGTCTTTGTTCAGCTGCAATTATTTTGGTTTTTTATCGCACGTAGTTCTTGCATTACTGTTTAACTTTTGATTGAAAACATTCAACCCATTAACGATGAAAGGCTATTAAGTGATCACGTGGGTTTGTTTTTAATAAGATATTAATACTGTTTCATGTAACACGAATCTGCTCTGTGTGTGATATCAAAAGACAACAGATAAAATAAGTGCTGATTTTGTGCGTTAAAAGATGACACTGTATAACTGAGGTGAACTCTGCCTAACCATTCATTCATGATTAGATGCACTGATTACCAGCAAAAGTTTAGAGCTGAACAATAAACAGTAGACCATGTGATAGACTAGTTTCAAATGCTTAATCTTCCGAGAATTGTTGTGACGTTTGAGCGAGACAGGATTGTAGATCGTAATATTGCGATTATGTGAGTCTCTGTGGCATAAAATGAACTTTACTTGAACTTTAAATGAACTTTAATTTTATGTGAAGTGATCACATTACTTCGGTGTATATGATGTACCTGTTCAGTCGGAAGTACAGGAGTTGAAGGAGCAGGTGAGAATGTATGAAACAGTATCACAATGCGATGCAATCCTTGCAAGCAACAAGTCAGCAGCAGCAGCAGCAGCTATCAAGTCTGCCACAACTAATCTTGATGACTCGTACAGTCAGCTTGGCATCAAAAAGTCATCTGGAGCCATCAGTTCGTCAAGGTCGGATTATAAATATAATGTATATTTAGTTGCAAGTGAGTCATGTCTCCGGGCTTGAACAGATCCAGATACTCTCGGATGTCACACAGCATACGATATGTGATTCCTCTGCAACCAGTCCAGTGATGAAGCAATTCTGATATAAGCTCCGTGTTTAGTCGTACATGATACTATTTGTTGCCAGCAAAAACCGTAGATATTTGCAATTATTTTTAGCACCTTCAGTACCAGTTTAATTCTAGTACTAAATTTATAGCAATAGCTGAGTAAACTAGACATTCTCTGGTAGCTCATATTTTCATAAATCCTGAAGAGGAATTCTTGCATTTGAAAGAATTCACTTCAAACAACATGCTACAGTTTCATGTGACCATAGTTTGTGATGAGAAGCAGTTGAACTATAATATAATATGCCAATAAATTGGATTATTTCATTGTTGACTGTGAGATGCTGCTGTTTCCACTCAAGACTCATCTGTTTAACTTTTAGTACAAAAAAATACATTTTTATATTTTTGCACTGTTCTTTATCGCATTCATAACATTTTTCATTTTTGATTTTTTCCCACTTAGTTGTACAGTGCCACTGAGCTCCTGTAAGGGGCGCCTTACAATTTCTGATGATGATGGTGATGATGATGATGATGATGTTTGGGTGTCATGAGGGCATCCGTCTTGCAAGAAATCTTGTGCCAGTTATTGCAAAGGTTCTCTATCAGACAGCTGGTGGAAGAGGAGCAATTATCTAACCCAGAGTTCACCTAGAAAGTTTGTGGCCATTAAATTGGTACTAGTGTTTATGTTCATAATCACTTGCAAATTCGTTTGTGTAGCAGGCGCACTGACTCGGGCATAATGTCCGCCGATGAAGTTCTGCGCAGCCTCAAGACTGAACTGGAACGCTGTCTGAAGAAGTGTCAGGACAAGTCACAACAGGTAACGAAGCTGCAGGTCGAACTGAAGACGTGCAGAGCCACACTCGCCGAGAATGATGTCACGTTGGAGACGGCCCAGAAACAGCTGCAAGAGACCAAGAACAGGGTAATTTCTAGCTAGCATTTGCTGGACTAACTCTAGTAACACTCAATTAGTTCAGTATTTTTAATGTGGCTTAAGTGAAGAAACTTTGCTTCCATTAGGCATATGCATGAAGTAAACATTTAAACATGGACCTCACGTGATGTTTGATCTAGGGTTACCAGTTTTCGGTTTCCAGTATTTCTGAGATTTTTCTTTTTTTATTAGTTTCTTGTCATCATTTTTTTTAGTTTATGGTACAGTGCTGTAGATTAAGCTGACTATGTTAGCTTTTGAGCACACTAAGCATATTGTATTGTATCATTGATTGCTGGCAGTCAGGTTTACTGTTGTCAAGCTGTTGTTGTGGAGAGGCACATTGAACATTGCAGCTGAATTGTTGATAAACAACTGTAGGCAGCAATGAGTGAATCAGAGAAGCATAATGTCACACAGTTGCAGCTGCAGATTGAGAAAATGTCGGCCGAGAATGCATCACTGAAACAGGAGTTGCAGGTGAGTGAGTGATAAGTTTTTCTGATAATCCTCATTACAGTGTATAAGTTCTGCAGTACGGAACTGCAAAGTTACCAAACAAACAATCTGTAAAGCTGACCACTGCCTGGGGTTGGTCGTTGTATCGTAGAGTTGATATTTTAGTCAGAAATGTTAGCAAGTTCAAGTTTGCGTTTGAACACCATGGAACTTCACAGTTTTTTCTCACATTTTAAATATGCCAGATTGTAGTGGCAATATTGTACATATGTTGAACTTTATAAATTTAAATAAAAGTTCTCCTTAGATGTATTTTCACCAGAAAACAACAGACAATTAACATGTTATTTATCATCATCATGGTGTGACTTGTTCAATGGATGTTGCCGTTCCTATGAGCGTCCTCCATCATCCATGCTTGTCGATTTTGTGCATGATGATAGGTAGTTGCACCTGCCTCCGTGGCTTAGTGGTCTAGCGATCTCGGGCCACGGTGCAGTAAAAGCCTGGCTGGCTATTTGGCAGGGCGTGGGTTCGTATCCCACCCCTGCCGGCATGTCGAGTCAGGTTTCTGCATGAGATTATTCTTGGGCAAGGTAAGGTTAAACTGTGACAGGCCATCACACCTGGATCGGGGGCGTCTGGGTGTGGTGAGAGCCGCCAGTGTGGATAACAGATGGCAGGGACCAGCAGACCTATATGAGGCCCGCACACGGCACTCTGCCAGAAAAACCCGCCGGCTAAGCTAGGCTCTATAAATATATAGTACAAGCCTCAGGGTTAGAGGGGACACGCACTGGGCCATGTCTAGGCCTCAGCACTGGCGGTAGGCTGAAGGCACGCCAAAAGACTGCCAACAGTCAACCGCCGCCCCTGATGAAACGAACGAACGAACGATAGGTAGTTGCTAAACTAATGTTGAGAGGAGTGATGTCCAATTCAACTGTCCGGAGCCAAGTGTAATGCGGTCAGTTTGATGCAGTTCCCGTCCCTTGGCATTAGATTTAAGGGCTCGACTGTGGTCTATGGACGGATCAGCATATGCACTGTGCCGAAGAACTCGAGACGAGTGGTACAGATGATGTGTGAGAGTGGTGGCTAGTCGGTACGTCTGTGGACCTCTTCATTTGACATATGGTCCCTCCAGGAAATTTGTAGTATGCGACGTAGACACCATTCATCAAATGCATCGACGTTCCTCGACCACGTTTCTGCTCCATGGAGAATGACAGGAAGGATGAAGACTCAATATAGTCATTGCGTAGTCGTGGCTTTGTGGAGAGAGGCTGAAGTGTGCCAAATATTGCGATCTAGTAAGCCATACAGTTGCGTGCTATTGCAATGCATTTCCTGATATCATGTTATTGCAATCTTAGAACAAGGCCATGGCTAATGCACATAAATACCAAGAAGGACCCAGCTGTCTTGCTGTTTTAAATGACATTCACAAGAAAGCATCATTAAGTACATTACTGTTGTCATTTTTCGTCAAAATTCACATTCAAATTTTCGTTTGCATGGGTTTGCAAGTTAAAGATCACGTTTTACAAGCGGGCATTTTATGCACCTTTGTTATGTCACTAAGGTCGGGTTGCACCATCCATACTTAACTTAAGTAGTCCTTAAATCTCCAATTAACTCTGACTTAAGTGGAGATTAGTAAATAAACACGTTGCACCATCGCCACTTAACTGCTAATCAAGTGGAGACATAATTGGCGATTTAATGACCACTTAAAGTTAAGTGGCCATTAGCTAAGTGGCGATTTAAGTGAGGTTGGTGCAACCCACCCTAAGTTTGAGAGGAGTGGTTGTAAAAGGTAGCTGATGTAGTTCTGACTGGTTGTGCAGGAGGTCCGCTGTCGTCTGACTGAGACGGCAGAAAGTGAAGCAAAAGTTACGGACTTAAACATCGAACTCAACCACCAAATTTCTGAACTGTTGCGTCAGCATAATCACGAGTAAGACACTCATCTGCATAAGATTATGTTGTTTATTTGCATAATCATTGACACTGAAGAGCCAACATATGTGTCCACCCTTAATTCCATCTTACTATACAGTTCAGTAAATAGTATCCGGCAAGCCTCGCGGTATACACGCGTGGCTGTGCGGTTTCGGTGTTTAAACAAAAATGTTTTACAAGACCAAAAATGTGAAAAATGGCCCGGGTGGGCAATTCACCACAGTATTATTGCTGCTTTTATTATGTAGGCTAATTGTATTGTATTTATCTATTCAGCTCTTACATTGTATAGCTGCAAGTGTGTTTTACTTACTTACTTACTTATCTGTAGTCCGTTTCTGGATCATGTTCCCAGCACTGAATTGCCTTCAGTACTTTGATACTGTGATCGTTTGGTGACAGGGGGGGGGGGTGTCCAGTGTATTAAAAAGCCTGCTGCTCCAGTTATACCCAAAGGTTCTGTTCAAACTTAGAGTAACATCAGAAAAAAGGCTGGTTAAATGTTTGCAAGCGTATGATTTAATAGGGCAGCTATAGCTACGTGATTAATGAAGGTCATTCAAGTGACCCAGGTTCGATTCAATTACAGCCATTAATATTACAACTTTGACATCCTGATGCCGTTGCTTCTGTAATGCAGAAAACATCTCAACTCCCAGTTTACTGACAAGAATTCATAAATCACAACCAAATTCTTTAATTACCTTGATGTTTGATATGAATCTCTTCCTCGAAGTCTCAACTCCCAAGATACAGATTGGCAGATCTGAGTCTGTTTAGTATTACATAGCATTTACACTGTACTGGGGTAGTGTAATCCATTAGTTGCATTGTCATGTACGTGAGTTGAATAATGCTACACTGCACTACATGAATTAGACTTGCAAGTTGTAGCATTCTGTTTTCTCTGTCTTGAATAACATGCCTCACAGCTGTTTAGTCCTGTAGCTCGTATAGTATTAACGCCGCCATGCAGTGCTTATGTAGTGCCTGTCCGTGCAGAAATGTTCCACTGGAGCAGTGTGACACATGTCAGTTACTTCAGCAGCAGCTAGCTCAGCTCCAGTAAGTAGCAAAGGTTTTACAAAAGTCAGATTGTTTCGTTGTAGTATTAGCAGTTATGTAAGTACGTAAAAAAAAGTGTAACACTGTGAAGCACTGAAATCGTTTAAATAAATCGGACGCACTGACAGCACACAGCAAACAGTGTAAAACTGCCGAAGAACACTTAAGGCCCATTTTGAGCAGCTAACAGGGCGTGTCTGGTAGGTGTTTGGTATGTAAACATGGTAGTCACGTGACTGGTATACCGAAAGCTGACTGGCCTGGCGTGAAAAATAAACAACTAACACCCACGCACTGTTAGGTTCTGCTAGGCGACCAAAAACTGGCCTTTAGATCACTGACCCCAGCCACAAGATATCCGCCACTGGTCTCACTAAACCTTTCTTGATCAACCACCAGTTTTCTGAGGTATGAGCATTGGTCCTGTATGCTTACTCTCCAGTGTGCACTTTCTTTGCAGCAGAGTGAGAACAAGTGGTGCACTGCTGTCATGTCTACCAAACTGAGACACTTCCGTCACACAGTACACATCACGGCCCGCGTGCTGGCAAGCCGGCAAACATGGCCACAACATAGAATAGATATACACTAAATAGCAACAAACATAGTAAACTGACAGCAAGATGACGGCTTACTTACTTACTTCAACAAAATGATGTAAAAATGACGTCACTCGACCGGCGGCTGTGCCGGCGGCCATGTAGCTTAGCGAAGCCAAGCAAGGCCTCAAAATTTTCTGCTGTTCTAATTGGACGTATTGACTCTAGATAGAATATTAACTCTGTGGTACACATCACCTGTGCCACAAAAATGATGTAGTGCTGCATGGTATGTCGGACAGCAGTCAGGAAGTTTGCTGATAATCAAGTTTGTTGATTGAGCTAAAAAATGACACCTTTTCCTGATAGTAACCCTTTGTACTAGTAGAAAGATAACTACAGACTGAAGATACAGTAAACTGTCGTGATAGCTGCATCTCAAACAGTACTGCAATGGAAAGCAGGCACAAAGGTCACTGCAGTTTAATGTAATTGACATGGATTAACTCTTTCACTGCTGCATGAATTTTTATTACTTTTTATTTTTTTTATATTTTATTACTTTTCGCCCAGTGCTGAATGTGTCCCGTTGACTTGTCAGCTACAGTCAATGCATACGTCACTTAACACTCTACCCCTCATTGTGAATTTTGACATCTGCATCCATCACCTAAAGGTCGACTTTTGTTGACGTTAGCACCAACAAGAGTTAAGTGAAAGGAGCCCAGCAATGTTCAGTGTTTGCTCACCCTTTAACAGTTGTTTTGCAATTGATCTGTGTTTAGTTGGTTGTCTCCTTCGATATTCCTGTTTGCCTGCATTAATCTGTGTGGTAGATGCTTTCTAAGGATTACAGAGACTTGAGTCCTCGGGCCAAATTTTCAAAAGATCCTAAGATGATCTTAGTATAAAATTACGACAATAACCAAAGTTACGAACATTTTAGGAGAAAGTTGTGATCATGCTGATTTTCGAAAAATCATATCGTAAAACTGGGAAGAAATTACGTCATTACTTTACTATAACATTCTTGCAGTCGTAAGTCAATGGTAGGACCAAACAATGGGACAAAATTGCAATAAAATCACCACAAAGTTACAGTAAAGTCACAATAAAACTTACAGTTACCAACAATAATCGTCGCTTAGTTTTATTTGTTATTTACGGTCAAAATACCATGGACAGTTACGTCATGATGAACGCTCGTCGTGAAGTAAGTAAGCAACTGAGACTGGCAGCAAGACCGTCACCTCTTGTGATTGGCTGCTATTTTTGATTAGGATAATATTACGAGAAATTTGCGACGTGCTAAGATTATTTTTGAAAATTAGTTTACGACGATTTTGGGATAATCTTAGGATTTCATAAGTCCCTAAGTTACGATAACTTTACGATAAAGATACGACAGTCTTCTTAGGAACGTTTGAAAATCGGGCCCCTGGTAATGAAATAGTACTGGAGACCTAACTGAATGAATAAGCAGCAAGCATGCTGTCTTGACCTTGTGCACTGCAGTTGCATATTTAGTTCACATTGCGTGATACCGAATCTCTTCTAGTAACGATGGTATGGATGCAAGCAAGGACTGAAGTGATCATATCGTCGGTGTGCATGTTATTCCAACTGTTTAGAGATGCAATCGGTTCAACTCAGGCAGAGTTAACAACGACGAAGCAGCTGTATGTCGGCGTCTGCAAAGTCAAAGACAACTTGGAGTACAAGGTGCACAGTTTGCAGGTTGATGACACTTGCCTTCATCGCATCTATTTAAACAATCATTTTCCAGATTAATCTGGATTGGCCATCTTACTGCCCGTTGAAGGATTTTGGTAGCATGCAGCTAGATCTTTGAGGGTAATTTGCACAAGAAATGTCCTTCTGTTCACCTAGCTGTCAATGTTAAAGCACTGAACAAATCTCAAAACTCTGGTGCTAGTCATGGAAATTCACCTAATGTCTTACCGTTCTCGATGCACCGCTGGACTCCGAGAGAAGGAGGGTTGCTTTCTTATATGGCAAATGCTGCTCTTGCGCCAGCTGTGTGACGCCTTGCCCTGTAGTGGCATATGAGATAGCATCGATATAAATTGGTTTTAAAATATGTATTTTTAAGAACGTAGCAGAAATGTACGGAACTATGTACGGAACTAAATTTTAGTGGCATTGATGCTTTTGTAGTATAGTTTTACATTTTACTGTACAGAGATGTTGATATTGATTGTAATGCATTATTTGCCTTAGTGTCCTATTTCCTGTGTGCAAAGTCGATCGCTATTTGTGTGCAAGTAGGTACTGTGACATGTAGCTCTCATATCACGTCTTTCGTAATTACTTTGCACTTTGGAGTCGATACAGTTTCAGTTTGCTTATGGCCACGATTATGTTGCTGACTGATGTAGGAGGATCACGAGAAAGCACTGAATGCCCAGCAGGAACAGTTCTCTGACGAAATCGGCAAACAGATTCGGCAACTCGGGGAAGAGTATGACAGCAAGATACTAGCAGCCAGCCAAGAACTCAACGACAAGTTAGCAGCTGCTGTTGAGGAGAGGGAAGAGCTCAAAACTCATAACAAAATGATATCAGAGCAGCTTAAACTCACGGAACAGCAACATCAAGAGGCGCTAGATGACTGGAGTAGGCAGCACGATGAACAGTTGACAGCCTTAAAGAAACAGCTTGAGCATGAACGCCGTGTGACAGAGGTGGAAACGCAGCGTGAGGTTGAGATTGCCGAGCTGAAGAAAGTCCGCGACCAGCACACGATGGAGGTTAGCAGAGTCCAGCAAGAGACATCGAAGCAGCTGGATCAGCTGAAAGCCAGGAACACAGCACTGGAAACTGAGCTGAATACGCTGAGAAAGATTCACAGTGCCGACACACGTAATGAACACAACGCAGAGCTTGCGAGACTGGAAACCGAAAAGTCACACGTCGAGAAACAGTTGAAAGCTTCCGAAGACGAGCGTCGTAAGCTGGAGATGGAAAAATCCAGTTTGATGAAAGACAGCAAGGAAGTGGCAGAAAGTCTGGAGAGAAAAGTTGGACTACTAGAGACGCAGTTGGAAGAAGCAGGCAAGAGGTGTCGGGAGCTTGTGTCAAGGGAACATGACTCTTTGCAGCGTGAACACGCGCTAGTTGTTGCTGCTCTGCAGGAAAAGTTAACCGAGAAGAACCACGTTAAACTGATTTCCAGCGGCCAGGTACAGCTGCTGTCCACTGTAGTCCTCCTTTAATTTCATATGTCCTCCACTGCATGCTTTTTTGGGTACCTCCTACAATCTTTGTTTTTAACATTCATTTTCCCGGTGAACCTGGATTAGCTGTTAGCTGATTTCCATTGATTTTCTTCCTCCAGTTGTTCATAAAGAATCTTTGGGGATAAAAAGCACAGGTTTGTTGTGAACTGTTTGACCTTCTTCTTACTCAGACAACAATGTCAAAGCATCCATTGACCCCCAACCAGCGAAAATGTTTTTGCACCCACCACTGGTCTCCTGAATGAAGTATGTTCTCCCTTTATGCCTGCTTTCCATCGCAGTACTACATCTACTCATGATAGTTTATTGTATACAGCTTTTATGAGGCTGCTGCTCTAAGTAGTATTTTCTAAATGTTTATGCTAATAATTATAGCAAGTATATTAATGATTTTTAAAATACCATTGCAGAGTGATATTGAGTATTTTTGTTGCCATACCCGGTATTTATTTGGTGTATGATTTTCTGACTTAGGTCTGGTTTTTCCACAGCAAATTAATCTCCCATTAATTTAATCCGGCATTAAATCCGGCAGATATGGACGATTTAATTGACGAACTGCCGGTGGAAAAACAACATCTGAGTAAATTGATCATTATCTGCCAGATTTAATGCCGGATTAAATTAACGGGAGATTAATTTGCTGTGGAAAAACCGGACCTTAGTTTGTTCCACAAAATTTGTGGTTGTTATGATTCTGTAGCCTTATTTATTCAGTCTGTGTAACTGTTCAAGATTAGACAGAGTAACATCTGGTAGAGAAGTAGAATGTGTACTTCTGCAACAACATAAGGCATTCTTGTTTGCATGTAGGTAAATGTGTTTGATTCTGAAATACTGACACAGATATCACAAGAACTTACTGATCACTGTGTGTCTGTGCTGGATAAAATGAAAGGTATAAATTTATTTGGTCTTTATATTGTGATATAATGAATTCATTTTTGCTGCTGATAGAAAATTAGTGAAAATATCAACTCATTCGATAGCCCTTTATCCATGATCATCTTGGTAAACTAGTTCCGTAAAAACAAACATTCATCGACTTGCATCCTGTCTTCGTGATTGTTATATGACGTCTGTAATGTCAACACTGAAACATCTTTTAATAAGACACAGAACTTGAAACGAAAACTGATTAGTGTGGGAAATCTGGTCTGTGAAGGCAGTCGTGTTAGAAAAAGCAGTTTGTGGTGGAAAGTAATTGCAAAACAAGTTGTAAGTTTAAGCCTCAATGTCGTGACAGAGAAAGAAAATTAGACAGCTGTTCTAAATATCATACTGTTTAACTGATGTAAACTAGATTCACTCCCATCAGTTTTTATGAACAGCCCCCAGACCACATGTGTTTTTGATCCCTGGAGTTGTTAGAAGTTGAAAATAAGGATTCAAATGTTGTATGTCCATTCAAAACAGCTTTCTGCTTAACTGGGGGCTTGAAACTTTTATTATAAACTTGCACTTCATTGCTCTTTCTGTGTCCTATTCCCCACTACTTCAGCAGTTCTTAAACAAACACCCCAATTTCAGAATGCTATGGACGTACTACCCAGTATTCAGACAGGAACAATTGACAAATATATTTTGAGTTAATTAATGTAAAAAGAGGACTGCTGTCAACATACCGCTGAGAGTTCCTATTTACTGCCTGAAGTCAGAAGACCTAACATTGGTTGCGTGTGCAGCAACAATGCTGGTTTACGTTAACGATACCAAGCGACGAGAATCAGCCAAATTCAACGAGATATTGGTGAAAGATCGACACATGACTGCACGCAATCTCCGCAGCTATTACCTGAGATGTTTGACAAAACTGCTGGACACCGATTTTGATCAGTAAGTAGATCTCCATTTGCACATCACCTTTTTTGCTGCAGGTGTAATCAATGTATTTCTGAAATATTTAATGTAAAAGCTCTAATCATACTTTCGATTGCCTTTTCAGTAGTTTGCATTTGCCTTTTAATGTAAAGTCAGCAGTTTATCCAATGTAAAATGTATCAATAAAATGTGTGAATAATTGGTTTCATTTTACCATGTATTGCTGCGTGCATGTGCAGTGTATTTTACAAGCAACCCTCTCTGTCTATCTGGTTATCACACTCATCAGCCATTACAAGACTGCTAAACATGTCATCAGACTTTTTCTCACCATCTCGGAATTGGAAAATGCGTCATTGTAGCTTCCTTGAAGCGATAGCACACAGCAACCAGACAGCCATGTGAGGTCTCATTTTGGGCCCAGTGCACTTCAACCCCTTATTTCAGTAGTGTGTTTGGTAGATGTTATGCAACCATCATACTTGGAATTTGTAGTTATAACAAGTGCCCAGAAGACGTAACAGCTGTTCATTCATAAGTCGAGATAATTTCAGTGGGACACTAACAGCAAGTGTTGTTGGGTTGGAGGAAAAGTGCCATTACCAGTGATGGTGAATGATCTTGTGTGATGTCACACGTGGGTCGCACAACTCTGACGCGCAACCTTGTTCCCGGTCTGACGTGGATAAAGTTACACGCTGCACTCTATTTGGGAAATGAGTTGCGCAACTCCGCAACAAGTCATGTCACACCTGCGAATTTGACGCAATGTTGCCAGTTGTGACATCACACTAAGGTCATACGAACATTTCACAGACTGTCATTGTCAGCTGTCAAATGACTTAGAATTGACTTGGAACTTTTCAACCGTTTCATCTGCAGCACGTAACGTATGGAATGTAGAAATACTCTAGTGTATTGTTCAGGCCCGTAGCCAGAGGAGGGGCCGGGGGGG
>Ga0209782_1001234_pt1 | contig 13009 bp, 9 predicted proteins | sample WorMetmaBAHAMAS1_FD_187390 | JGI IMG/M metagenome (GOLD analysis project Ga0209782, IMG submission 187390) | Marine gutless worms symbiont microbial communities from Max Planck institute for Marine Microbiology, Germany - Inanidrilus... | ecosystem: Host-associated > Annelida > Digestive system >... | reverse complement strand
TGTAGGACACTGCTGCCCTGTGACTGGTATCAAACTACTGTACACTGCTTGGTGACAGAGGCACAAGTGTGCGAACAGCTTGCCCAAAGTTGTTACTTGACAACAAAATGGCCGGGAGTTAAACTCGTGACCTCATTATTCGAAAGTCCAATGCTGTAACCGTTACACCACCAAGCCAGACTTTCACATACAAAGCGGCAATGTTTAAACTGCACGAGATGAGGCAACAACAGCAAACGTACCTTGCTGGATGACAATGTTGTCGAGTCTCAGTTTCATCTCGGCTCGCTCGACGATCCGTTCCTCCACCGTGTTCTCCGTTATGAACCGAAACACTCGGACCTGCTTTAGCTGACCAATCCGGTGAGCCCGGTCCTACGACAACAGCAAATCACAGAACAGCTTCAGCCATGTTGACTGGGTTACTTAAACGTCACAAAACAGTCATTTCTGAGATGATCTTCCCAGTCAATCTATTGGCTAGTACTGAAGTAAACTAAGTACATATGACTGTAACACTGCAAGGCTGGCTGGTAGTAATAAAACACGTAACACAATTAACAACTGGCTCGTCACTCCCAATAGGCTGATTCAACGCTGTGTTATTACTAATCTGCATGGAGCCTTATTCCATACAAAGCCCAGAAGTCGCAGTGTGGCGGCACGTATGACCACTGAGTATATTTAATATGTTCCAGATCACTTCCAAAACATTTAGATTTTTTAACAGCTCTTACCTGGTCCATAATCTACCTACCGCACTCCCCAAATGTTATAAAAATCCACCCACAACTTTTTAAGTTAATCTACTAACGAATATGCGCTGGCGCTACATAAGTCGTTTACTTACTTACTTAATAAAGGGGGTCAGAAAAATTATGGCCGCCAATCTGTGGTGGAGATACCAACAGTAACAGTAATATACAGCGAGTCCGTACAACTGAACCAGCAGAAACCTGTGCCAATAACCCACATGAGAGACAGAGAGAGGATGACACTGACCATGGCTTGCAGGTCGACTTGAGGATTCCAGTCGGAGTCGAAGAGAATAACGACGTCGGCGGTGGCAAGGTTGATGCCGAGGCCACCAGCACGAGTACTCAGCATGAAGACAAACTTGGAGCTGCCGGGCGAGTTGAACTCATTAATTGATTGCTGACAAACACACACACACACACACACACACACTCACTCAACTCACGTACGACAAACACGGCACAAACTCAGAATCAACGATCATCAAATAGTACTATATAACATACCACCAAGCCATCCTGCCTGTCCACGAAAATAATCAAAAACCACACGTGCTAACAGTCCACAAATAAGTGAAACGATTTCAACCAAGACTACATGTTAAGCCGCAGAGGTCATCCGTAATGTCTGACCAGGGCAGTAGTCTCAGACAGCCAGCATAAATGTAACAGTGCTGTGTACACGCCGTTAAAATTCAGCTGGCAAATCAAGAAATGGTGACGCCCACAAGTGATTCTCAGGGCCTTTTCACACTGGAAATTTTATTTCAAAATTTAAGCAAAATTCTGAAAGGGAATTTGGAAATAAAAATTTCCAGTGTGAAAGGAGCCACAAAATAAAACATGTTCTATATAGCGAAATAAAATTTCGAAAGTAATTTATTTCGAAAGTGGACTGTTCACATTAGAAATTTTATTGCGAAAGAGACTTTAGAAATAAAATTTTGAAACAAAAAAATTCTAGTGTGAAAAGGCCCTCATTAACCAACAGTGCTTTGAGGTCTTAGTTCATTACTTCAGTACTTATTACATACACTGATAACTGGGTGACAAAAACAGAACTTGGCCTGCTAAAACGTGCTTCAACTGTCCACACCCCAAGTTCTTTTTGTGGACCAACGTGGAGTAACAAGAGACAGCCTGGAGACCTCTTGTGACTGACGATGCACGCGTTATAAATGCTAATATTGAACTGAGTTGAAATGATATGCCATCACCGATGGCAGTTCAGCATTGGCATACTGTGCAGCCACCTAGCAACTAAAACAGACATGGGGGTATAATAACAAAAAGTATCAGCAGCAGCGGTGGCGGCATTAGTTGATACCTGTCGTTCCTCATGTGGAGTCTGTCCGTCAAGTCGAAGGTATTCAAACTCTCGCCACAAACAGTAGTCTTCGAGGATGTCCAGCATGCGCGTCATCTGACTGAAGATCAACACTCGCGATCCTGCGTGGCAACGCAGGCAGCCACACAACGATCAATTCAATCTCTGTCTCTTGAAACCAGTGCTGTAAACAAGTAGGGAATATTTACAAGGCACAAAATAATAAGCACAGTTAGTTGGTGTTTAACACCCCCTTTCAGCACAAATATATGGCTATATCAGGGACGAAAGGTCAGGGGTGAAGAGCTATCCCTACCCAGTATGAGAAGGCCAGCGATATATTAACCTCAACCCTGGCCGCCTGGCTGAGTGAGTTAGCTCGCATTCTACACAGCAGTGGAACCCCCAGCAACATTTTCCCAGTCAATCAATTGGCCGGCTACTTAAGATACCTGCTACTAAACTTCACAAAGGCTGACATGCATAAAAACATAGACACTATAATACGAATGAACACAAAAGTTAGATTTGGTAACCTTGTCCTTGTCAGGTCTGGAAACGTAATTAGTTTGGTTCCTAATCCTACAGCTGTGGGGCGTGCACATGACTCAAGACTACAGCCAGTTGCCTACTTGATTGATAGTCCAGCGAAACTACACTCACCCATCCCAGTACTAACCCACCACAACGTAGACTAACAGTGGTGATCAAAACCTACACTATGAGACAAAATGTTCAACTTCTACTGATTCTCAGTTTCATTTTGAAAAGACATTGCACTGAATTTTTATCAACTTATCACACTTGTTACACGGAGTCGGCCTGTTGGAGACACAGCAAAGCGACCAGCTTTCATATCATTCCAATTTCCCGGCAAACCTTGATAGAGTCAATGAGATGCTACCGATGCTGCACACAGAACCACAATGAAGGGTGGAAGAGTACAGACTAATAACAGGGCACGGCAAGAAGCTCTAACGCAAGAGTCAAACGTCTACCACCTTGTTCTTTGACCTTTGGCAGCAGTTTGTCGAGCAGAACCATCTTGCCACAGTTGTCGACGAGATGCTGATCTGTTGTGTACGGTGGACCTATGCACAGAATTACACCATCAGCATCATTAGCCTTCATCACTTTGCTGAAAACAACTAAAATTAATAATAAAATGCACATGATTGATCTTTAATAAACATGTAACAAACATACATGCAGTGCTACAGACAGACAATATAAAGCACGGAAAAATAACACACAGAAATACAAACGTAAAGACAACCAGGTTAAAAAAAACAGGAACCACAATTCTGTACAACATACGGGGTGCATCATAGTGAATTTTGTAAATAGCAGCCTTGGTAATACGACTTCAAACAGAGTGCCCGTTTCCCATTCTGTCATCATCTCTATCCAGATGACTTCATTCTAATTTCCGCCCCCTAAATCAATAAAATAATCCTTTGAAAACAGGACACGGGAGCACTGTATGGCAAAGATCCATGCAGTCAAAACTGATATAATGTATTCTCTCAGTTACAGAAATGCTTCTGGTGACTAATGTGGAGCTGGATTAGATCCCGCACTAGCAGACCTGCTAATACAGGTAACAATTCCACAGTTGTCATACCTGGCTCGGCGCCGTCAAAGAGGTAGGGATGATTGCAGCACTTCCTCAGCTGCATCAGTATGTTCAGCAGCCGCATCTTGTCCGACTTGCCGGCACCGTTCACTACGTCAATGTCTTTCATCAGAATCTTAGTGTACCTGCCGACAGTAATGTAAACGATAGTTGGTGTTTAACGGCCCTTTTCAGCACAAATATATGGCTATATCAGGGACGAAAGGTCAGGGGTGGAGAGCTATCCCTACCCAGCGATATATTAACCTCAACCCTGGCCGCCTTTTTATTCAGCAGCCACACAAAAAAGGAAAGGGATCGAGAGGCTCATTTAAATTATTACGCCAGCGCTGATATCAGGGAGAGACAACCTTCACACCACAAGACAAAAATAAATCAAATACAACACAAATAAGCATGCATCCTTAACTAAAAATACCATTATACACATAAAATAGTAAACTACGTGGCAGCACTTCTCATATTTCACAGCAAAGCAATCAATTACTGATCACATAGTCATGCTCATGTCATGTCGGTGAAATGGTTGTGGGCATACAAGTGAAATTAACCTAAATTTGCAGTTTTAATCCATTGCTGTTAACACTGTGGATAAATTAGTTTTTAATACTTACAACAAATAACATAAGAGAGTCTAGCACTGGCTAGCATAGCGCGAGATGATTCGCCAGCAAGCAGCACGGCGGCCAATGCGCGGTAAAGTGGGATCGGAATTTGAAACCTAAATTAGCTATAATGCGCCAATGCACTTCCGTCACAGACAGACGGACTGCCATCATGGCATAAGCGCGAGATGTATATATTACATCTCGCGCTAAAAACAGACCATTCTCGTTGCATCTTGCTCAAGCCAATGTAAATCTTGGTTTCCTTCTTCGGCAGAAGCCCCTTCTCGACTTCCGACTTTATACGTCGCAGCAGGAATGGCCGTAAAACCTACAGCGACAGAAAACCATCTCAAGTTGCTTCGCAGCTCACGTAACGCAGCAACGATGGATTTATGTGAATGCGGGAAACTTAAACTGAAGTTGGCATTCGCACTGGAAAGATGGCAGATAGGAACTGATGTCCCTTCCATCATAAGTCCAGTGACGGATAAAGAAAGGATAGAGGTTAGGGTCAGTGATTTGTGTTCCACTCAGTGCTTTGACACTGGTGACTGTAAGAACATTCAGTCAATATAATGCATTCCATTAATACCCGAAAGGCTCTTATCTAGGTAGAGAAGGACTGTTAAGATGGGATAGACAGACAGACACCAATGCTTTATGCAGCCAAGGTTGCTGAGATTTGCAACCTACATTGCCTGGGATCGTCCCATTGGTCTCAACCAGACCTCTCAGACAGGAACTCTGCCATTTACCAGTAGATATGATCAATACGAGCAGAGGTATCATCCTGTTAACACAAATGGGCCCATTCTATGGGGCCATAGTGGTCCTCTCTGTCATGCATTGTCGTCGTCGTTGTTGTGGACATCGATGCGCAGGCAACATGCGACAGTAGCAACACCTGGTAAATGGCAATGCGGCTTGCGGTGGCTCGCAGTGGCGAATGGGCCCAAAATTTTTCAAATGCTTCTTGTTAGAAAGCTGACAACTCAACTATCGCGTTTCCATAGCGCACAAAATACAACAGTCATGAATCTGTCATCATGTGGCTACTTACTGCGTGGAGACGTTCCACAAGCTGTACATTCTCCAGACAGTTGTTAGTGTCAAACCACGAATCAAAATCCTTCACACACAATCGCACGCCCACTACACACCGTTATGTCACTGCTGTAACAATGCTGGGTCTCGTTAACAAAGCTCTGCTCTGCCAGTAACAAACTTTTAATGATAAATGAATCTGTTAATAGGCCTCTTTTCCAGGACAACGAGGGTGAGCTGGAACCAGAAAGTTACAGCCATTTTGGATTGTAATGAGGCAAGAGATGATGGAATTGCAAGTCATTCGCACCTCACCACAGATGAACAACCATATTAGCACCCTATCACTCAATTTTCACAAACCAGACGCTCTTCCTGATTCGATATCGTCATTTCACCATTATTTCTGGCTACCACCACTCAACTCTCTGGCAATACAATTACATCCCAATTTAATGTTTCAAAAGCAGTTCGTTAACGGCAACAACTGTCAACTGCCATTGGTGCACAGTGTGCCTGCTCCAGTGCTGAAGATCTTGGCTAACAGAAGTCTTACAAAAACGGAACCAATCACGTAACAAGAAAAACTGTTGCAGTTTTGCATTTTTTGACCACATTCACACTGCATTACTAACCGATACAAGGCAGCAACTCAGCACGTAACAAGGTCTACTCACTGTTGTTGCATCATTTTATTTTATTTATCGTATATATTTTGTCAACTGCTGCATGCACTTACTAGTGATCTAGTATATCTGCATAAGCATTGGTATTTATAATAAATAAATCTAAAGCGGTGATAAATGATGCCACACAAATGCCAACCAACAAACACTAAAGTGGCAGTAAGCCAACACATATGATTCGGGTTTAGGGTTAGGAGTTAGTGTCAGTGTAGTGAAGGTATGCAGCAGTTTATATTCACTAGAGCGCCCCTGTGTGGCACATTAACCACCACTTCGATATTTATGGCACTTTTAGTGCGGCGTCATTTAGCACTATGCATTTATAATAGTAATCTGTATATGTACGTAACCAATCTAGCCTTATGGCTACAAGAAACCAACAAAACTTACTTACTTAGCAGGTATAACAGCGCTAAGAGACAGCACGTACGTCGGATGAGTTAAAGACGTCTGGCAGGAGGAAGTTGAGCAATGCCCACAGTTCATGGAGGTTGTTCTGCAGCGGAGTTCCTGTCAGTAGCAGACGGTTTGCGGATTTGAACTCACGCACCATCTCCGACAACTGCAAACAACACATCAACATTGTCAGGCTAACTATTAACATATTAGATCATTACCACTCTGGACTTTCCAGGGGTTTTAACCCATATTCCTGAATTTCTTTAATATTTAAAATTAACCGAACAGCATACAAATTGATGGCATAAGGAAACATGGACAAAATGTCAGAACTGCCTTAGAAAAGTATGTCACATTCATTGCACTGGCGGCTTACGGACTTCAAGCAGTACAGAAAGCTCTGAAATAAAAAAAAATACACGTAGCTGGAGATTAGACAGACCTTAGATTTCTCGTTCTTGATGCGGTGCGCCTCGTCAATCACCAGGTAGCGCCAGTTGAACTTCTTGAAGACCGACTTCTCCTTGATCACCATCTCGTACGACGTGACACAGATGTCCCACTCACCGGGCAGAATCACATCACGGATCAGTGCCGCCTATACCACACACACATGCAACTTTTTAATTAGAATGTTGTTTGCTGACACTTACTGATGGTGTTTTTATTTGTCTTTATGATTGTACTATTTATTTTTCACTTTAACGTTTAATATTTCTGCATTTTTAAATTGCGGCTTGTCAATTTTTAAATAAACGAATATTGTATTGTATTGCATACAGCACACACAGCATCATATGTAATCTGCCGTGACTTGCTTCAGCCAACAATGCAGCCACAAGATGGCTGATGGTTTATGCCTTGTAAATATATAATCTGAGAATATCATTAAAGCAGATATATACAGAAGAACTGCTATAGAAAGAAAGCCTTCATGATTACGAATATCTTTACTTACTTACTTGTAGCAGGTCATGATGGAATGATGGTTTGAAGATATAATCACGGCAGAATACAACACTGGTGCTCGCATGACATACTGCTGGGCAGTAAGGGTAAAGATTATTAATTTAACGTATCTAACAAACAGAAATCAACTAGTTAAAATACTAGATTACTAATTGTTTACTGGCAACAGTGTGAGCAAATTACCCGCTGCACTTGGTCGCCAATGAGACAGTTTGCTCGCATGCTCGGAACCCAGCGTTTGATCTCGGCCATCCAGTTAGCGAGCGTCGACTTGGGGGCAATGACAAGGTGAGGTCCCGGCGTGTGTCGATAGTGCTTCATGTAACCCAACAGTGACACGGTCTGTAGTGTCTTGCCGAGACCCTGTACAACGGCAGGGGAAAAAATCACGATGATTGTGTGTGCTTTAAATATTACAATAACAAGAATTTTATTAAGCAAGCACAACTGCAGCTGAAAAGCTAAATTACTGAATATGTAGTACATAGGTCCAGACAATCAAAATGTCTGTCATTTTCCAGGTAAACCCCTGTTAGCCAGTTTTCATTAAGATTTTTTCTGCACACATTCGAGAAGTGAACTTTAGCAACACAAGTGGCACTCTGGATTCAAAGGGCCGCTGACCTTCCTGTCATTAACCAACAGCATCAATGAAAATATGTTTAATACGACATTTTTATAAAATATAAACTTCAGAACTAGGCAAATGGAATTACATGATTGTACCAAGGATGACATAAAAAGGTCTGGTCAGTTCTTAAAAGATTCATGGCACTGGAAAAAACGAAGGAAATTATGGAGCTAAAGATGGGTAACCAAATAACACAAGTTAAAAAAATTGGGGATTGGCAGTCAAAGCTGTGCAATCCTTCATTCACATATGCTAGACCGGAGTGCAGTACAAATCTACAGTTTACGTAAATATGCAGCATGTATGAAATGACATCAGCCACTATTCTGAGTTCATGGCCATATGACAGTCTCGTTTTAACGTGGTACTGTTCAGATTCAGAATGACTACACAGCCATAAAGGACACAACAACAAAATACCAACCAATACTCAAGCAAAATTTCATTTCATATGTAAGGCAATGGCGCATCATTTACCATTTCATCTGCTAGGATGCCGTTGATGCCGTTTTCGTAGAGAGAAATCATCCAGTTGAGACCGCGAACCTGGTAGTCGCGCATCTCTCCTCCCTTGATATCTGATCAGTTATCATACGACAGTCACATTTAGTAACAAATTTCACCAACTTCTCTCATAATGGATTCCCAACACTGTGACAAATCCCACTCACCAAACACATTCAGAGGGAACAATCATTATCTCCAGTGTTCAAATATCGAGGTTCAGATGAGCGGCAACCCACCACTGGAGGACAATGGACATGCAACTCTGGTGACTAGATATCTTTGGACATCTCGCGACAGCCGAATCCTCAACAAACTGTGTATTATGATGCACTCACTCACACATGGGCTACTGAAGGACTTGCAAGTGTCCACTTGGCAGAGCAAGGACTATGTGGGTGTGGACAGTCGATTCAGACGTCCAGCCTGTCAATATTGGTCTGTTCACTGCCTGGCTACAAGCACAAAACTGTCATGCAGTCACCAGGGTTGTTGTGCAGACAGTTATATGGAGCATGCATAAGATGACAAGTCAAGTCTATTGCAGCCGTATGGTCAAAAGACCAAATACCACATCATACAAATACGAACAAATGAATACGGAAACACAGAATTAAACACAAAATTACAGTAAGCCCACAACTGGACATAACATAGCTACAACAATAACAATTACGAAATTACAGCAGGCCTACCATTCCACATAACAGAAGTGGCTAGTAACCATACAGACAAAAACTAATTACAACATGACGATAATTATAACAATGATGACATTTTCAAAGGCGATTGAAACCAGCGACAGTATCATCATGAGCATTACTAACACGACGGCGAAGCATCGAAGCGAGTTATGATGTGTGACGACTTCTTGCTCTCGGACAGCAACTCTTCGTCCTCCTCCTGCTCAGTGCGCCGATGTCGATGACTGCATTCACAAACACCACATACCTCATCGGCGGCTATATAATTTATAAGTGCAAAAACTGTTTTATCATAACACTTGATTCTCAGATACAAAAAATCTTTTTTTTATTCCATCACCAAATTTATGATATGACGGTCGGATGCGTGCGTCACTACTGGCACCCAAGTGAACAGATGTATTTGACTTGCACTGTTATGGAAAAGAGTTCATATAATATACTTAAAGGCATAGAATGACAAAAAGACTATCTAAACTTGCTAATATTCCGTTATACATCCATGTTACAAGTGTTTTGAAATGCAAAAAAACTTTTGTTTACAAACAAAATTTGATGTGGTCATGCGATTATGGGATCATGTTGTTGTCATGTTGTTGATCTGTCACAGCCTCCATCGCACCAGGTTTTATCTTGTTGAATCTCCTGCAGGTGTTGTTCACTTTCCATCCATGCAAGCAGTGTATATTTTGGTGCAAGCTGAGATCCTGAGCCTGTGCCCATACAGCATGCCGGACACGGGGTTTCAGTCGAATTTTCAATATCACCTTTAATTATTCTATGCCAACGCTCATCGCCACTGTAAATATGTGTAAATAATTTATAACTTTAAGCAAACATATGGCATGAATTGCATAGTATATGCCGTCATCATGTGTGTGACCGTTTGTCTATCTATCCACCTATGACAATCAATGTTCTACTGTAACAGCTTAATACAGCATCACGCTACGGTAACACAAGAATTTAACGTAGTGTTGACAGCAAACCAATTGGTGAGAACATTCATTACTAATGAAGTAACATCATATTCAACTAATTAGCAAATCACAACATGAAACCATAATATATCAGCTGTCATGAATAGAATATTCAGAAAAAAACACCCAAGATATGGAAAACAAACATTCTACTTCATTTTAAAGTGGTATGTGCTTACATTTAAAATGTCTTCGTCATAAACATGTGCTAAAACAATATTACTACTATTATAGTTTTGGTGGAATGTAAAAAAATGAAACAACAAGCAGTCGATATACTATCACTAACTAATATATTCTACAACATATTACGAGCAACCTATCCCTCGGCAAATTTTAAATAATACTGAAAGCTGCTGTTGTCTAACATGTGGCAGAGCATTAGACAACTAATTGTGTGAGCAATTAAACTAATTAAACTGCATGGTGGAAGTTGAACATAACAAGTGATAAACGGAGTGAATAAAAAATAGAACAACTCTTAACTATGTCACCATCAACCCTTATGTCTAATCAATCAATAATTATCTTACATATGAAACAGCCAAATTGTGTTGTTACCAATGATCAATCACATGCACATGATGTTAGTAAATCATAATCCAATGTACTAAAGCAGAGTGATTCTCAAAACATTATTTAACTTTAAAAGTAAAAATTAAGTCAAAATTAGTGTGTGATTCTCAAAATATTCCTCAACCTTGAAAATAACATTACAATTAATTCATTTACAAAATGCAATGGACAATGAACTTACAAATCTGAAAATGAACCGTTATGAACAACAAAAACTCCGAGCAACTTACGACTAACAATAATCATAACAGCTAATTTAGACCTACATATATTTACCGATCGCCACATGAAACATCCAATGATAAGCTACTTGATGACTCTATTCTGCAAAATGGAAAACGATGGTAGAACTGTAACAGATATTTTTGGACTAAAACTAACCTTCATTTCCATCGAAATGATGTAACTGACTAAACAAATTTCACTGACATGACATCAGTGAATAACGTAAAACGAAAACTGTTCATTCATTGGCCATTTCTTAATATTCAGACCACCAAAGGCAAAATCAGTCTAGAACCGGAAAAATCTGTCACATAAGAGCGGTAAGGCTTGAATCTATGAGAATGGACTTTGATAATCGTTACTGATATCATAATCATAAGTCTATCTGTAGCTTGGAACACCTTATAAACCACAGGGGATGGACCTGGATAAGTTTAATCCGTGACACAGACTATAGAGCAGCTAGATGACCAGTCGTGTGTACATCAATTACTCTGTCACAACGTGTGTCAGTGGTCCTGAAACATCTGACAACAATTCAATCAGCCGAACACACGGCAGTGGCAGTTGATGCAATGCTGAAAATTCTTGCTACGACACATCAGCATTTCTGAAGTCTCAGTTTCTTCACTGATATCATAACAGAAATCACTGAACTGTAAGCACACAAACAGGGATCTCCACTGGGCTTCTTTTCTACAGCTACTCCAGTTTTGGCAATGACTATCCTAAGACGTTTGCAGCTGGATGTTGGAGCAGATTTATATACATACAAGCCAGCCGCCCTTCCAGTCAATCAACCAACAGCATCAAAGCACTGCTGTTGACGACGGAAAATCTTCCACTGACACACTGCTTTACTAAGACATCAACAGACTTCTCAAGGAAGGCCACAACACAGCTTGTTACCTGTAAGGCCACAGCGCTCCCATTGCCGATATCAACTGACCCAATTTATAACAACATTACAGAATATTCGGCGGCTACAGTACAGCACAGACTTAATACTTACTCTCCAGCCTCCATCAGCTTTGATTTCTCGTCCTTCTTCAGCTTCGGTCGACCGATCTTCATCTTCAGAGGGCTTGTCGGCGTTTTGCCGCCCTTAGCTGACGACGGATCGCCGGTAGTCATGAAATGAGCAAATAATTCTGTCTGCTTGAGAAGAAAGTCGAACCGGTTGGAACGATCTGTTTGCTTTATAGCAAAACAAGCACACAGAAAACATTTCAGTAACTACAAGCAGAGATGCTGGAAGGTGTCTAACACATGACGGTTGTCTGTTCACCACCGCTGACACACTGACCATAGGCACAGTCTCCGTGTGGTGAATTAATATGCTCAAATATTTGGCAGATGTCTGATGACTGGCGTCAACTTCTGGATTATGCCCTCAGAAATAAATTAGGAAAGGACTCTCAAAATAATTACAAGAACAAGTGGCACCCATGCGACAAATATGGACAACAACTGTACTGATATTTCCTGGTGCATCTCGAAGATTAGAGCTGCACTGAAGGAGCTGAATAGATAAATGTAGATCATCCTTTCTTCTTCACACAACAGGTGACGTAAAAACAGGGTCACAATTAAAATCATTAAGGCAGTTTTTATTCAAAGCACCTCATTAGCAAAATGTTAAATTTACCAATATATAATCTTAAACCATACTCACTAATTTTGACTCATAGTCCACATCACTTTCTCCTTTTGCTTTTGGCGGTGTCTTCAAAGTCAAAGTAGGTATCTACACAAAACAACAACGAAGACTGATTCCAAATTAAATAACACACAGTCGATATAATTTGTTACAAATTATATGATATCTCAGCATATCATATATAATTATCTACAGCTCACACTGACACGTAGAGTTAGAACCGATTCTAGTTCTGACACTGATCGGGGGGGGGGCCGGTCTGGCTGGATCTGGACTGAACCAGATCGGCGGGTGTAGACCGCCCC
>Ga0209782_1001233_pt1 | contig 13013 bp, 7 predicted proteins | sample WorMetmaBAHAMAS1_FD_187390 | JGI IMG/M metagenome (GOLD analysis project Ga0209782, IMG submission 187390) | Marine gutless worms symbiont microbial communities from Max Planck institute for Marine Microbiology, Germany - Inanidrilus... | ecosystem: Host-associated > Annelida > Digestive system >... | reverse complement strand
TATGTATATGAGTCCTGAAATTTCTGACTTTCTGAGGCAATCCTCGGTAGTTTTGTAGGCCTGGACCCTACATAAGAAGCTCTCAGATGGACAGGCATTTGACGAATACCCGGTAGTAGAGCATACCAAATAAACGTTATTTCACCCCGCTGTAGAGCGAAGACTTGCGGCACCGCACGGCGCCTATGGCACAGCATCCAGTCACAATTTTTGGCAGGAAAGTCGAGTAGTCCAGTATTTTGAGTATCTGTGTTACGCCTCTCTCTCTGCGCAGCACTTCGAAGTTGCAAGTTCCAACAAAATTTAGAAATTCTTGGTTGCAACTTGCAAGATGGCGTCAGTAACGGTGACCGATGATAGCAAGAATGAATCAGGAATTCCACGAGCTGTTTTTGTGGTGCATAATTTATGTCTGTCATTGTTAGCATACAGATTATGCTTGTTTGGTAATTGGTAAAATGCATAAGTGACGGTCAAAGCGGTGACAAACCATGTCGGTGACAGCGCATGATCACGGTCCGCACGTTGTATGATTGATTAGTTAGTATTCCATTAAAATTCTCATTAAGGCAAGCCTTCTTTTTCGGAGGAACATAATTTTGCCATTCCAGTATCATAAATCATTTGTAGCTGGGAGATGTGAAATCATTAAGAGAAGCTGCTGAATCGCGCATCGGCGCATCAGTTCAAACTTAACTGCTTGGTGCGACCAAAACTTATCAAATCGTTCTTTATATGCATTAACCGTGCTTGCGTTGAGTGTTTATTTCATTGGAATTTAGCTGTGGGGATAAACAGTAAAATTTCTGTAAGAGTATGGCAGCCTACCACTGGATGGATGACTTAGTCACCTGCGGGCCGACTGACTGACTGTATACTCGGTAACGAGTATTGGAAAATCTTTACCTCTTACCCATGACTTGTCAACTGCATTTAAGGACATCGGAGTATCTCGAAAAATAAGGGTACTTTCTCTGGGACTTCCCAAACTCTAGATTTATCAAATTTGGCCTCGGCACAGACACCATCACCGAGTGTGACTGCTTTTCTCTCCACAGCAAGCCCCAACTACTATCCCATAGCATTTATGCCTGTAATGCCTGTAGTACGCGTGCATTAAGAGTCGCCATCCAGTGTATTTACAGCATTGGTTGAATCTACGGTTGCGAACCATCTGGTGGAATGTGCCGTAGGTACATGGTGAAAAATGATGATGCAAATGGTTTGTGATGTCTATATGTAGTGGGCTGTAATTTTCACCCACATCCGGTTACAGTCAGATGGGTGATGAGTTAATTTGAGACCCTGGACATCATATTACAAATGATTGTGACCCCAATCTTGTTTTCTTGCAGCAGACTACTTCGTTTCGTTGCATCAGGGTCGTTGTTGATATACTGTAAGTTTAATTGTACACAGGACGACGTTGATGAGTACATGAGTCAGAGTGAGAACAAGTCTGCTGAGGCAGTTCTCCGTCAGCTCGAGGAGCAACACAACAAGTACAAATTCATGGAGTACAATCTCACTACAAAAAAGTCTAGGTAATTGAAGCTAACACATTTATTATGCATATTAGCCAGGCCAGTGTCAGCTGTGTTGGTTGGGTGATAGTTACATCTGTGACTTTTTCTGTCTGTCTGGGCTGTAGAAGGTAAACGGCTTGAGCATTTGACACCAAACTTTGGGTAGAGATAGTCTGCGGCAGGCTTTCACCATGCAACATGGCTAAAATAGCTCATGGCAAACCTTTCTGTCTAGTAAATGGAATCACAAATTCACAAAGCCAGAGTGAAAGAGTGGGGGAGTTGTATCGATAGTGGGACATATTTCTAAACTCATCAAATAACGATCTCATATATTCATTTTGTATAAACAGGTTAAAGTCGCAGATTCCTGACATCAAAACATCACTAGACATTGTTCAGCATATGAAGTCTCGAAAGGTACAGAACTGAATGTTACAGTTAATGACAGCATTTGGATTATGTGTTGACTGTTACTTTTTAGTGCGAGATGTAATATATATTATGCTACGATGTCAGTGTCCGTCTGTCCATCTGTCTGTGACGGAAGTGCATGGTGCATTATAGCTAATTTAGGTTTCAAATTCCGATCCCAATTTACCGCGCATTGCGGTCGCGGTGCATGCAGATGCGAGCACTGAACTATTTATAGTTCAGTGAGTGCGAGGGAAGGGATCATCACCAGGAAGAGTGGAGGGATCATCTCGCGCTATGCTAACCACTGCTAGGCCCTGTTGTCTTGTATTTAATAATATCATGCAAGAAGTGCATATCAGATCACCATGGTGTTAAAAGATATACAAAAATTCTAATGCAGTCAGTGCTATGAGTTTGCTTCAGTGCTTTAACTCTGTTAGTTGTGTGCTAGAAAGTGCATCCAGCAATCTCTATCATTTATCCACAAAGATTTTCAGAACATCTGAATGAAGAAAAACAACCTTGGGAATCCAGCTAACCTAGGTTTACCTACAAAATGGAAAGCTGGAGTGTTTGCTTGCGGGTGTTAGGCCCTACATTATGTTTACTAATAGTTTTGTTACATGCTGACTGCTGAGATGGTTTTGTTGTTTATGGTTTTGAACTGTTGAAATTAGGAATCGAAGACTCCGTTGGACTCAACGTTTATGCTGGCAGATACTTTATATGTAAAGGCAAACATTCCACCAACGGACACTGTGTGCCTGTGGCTCGGGGTTCGTAATAAAATTTAGTCCACACTCTTGTCACAAAATGATTCGACTTCTACCTTGATCTGTTACATAATATCAGATGTGTTGTAGATAAGTTAAAAATCACAAAAGATTAACAAAGAAACTGTTAACCATATTTCTTTGAAATGCTATGTCGACAGGATGTACTTCGGTTACTTTTATCTTTGATGAAAAAATTGCTTGTGAGACAGTTTTGAGATACTTATTTTTGTCGAATACAATAAGTACTGCACCACTGTATAATAGAAAAACAAATAACTCGCATGTAGTACAGTGTTGATAGCAATGTTGAATATGTACAGGCCAATGTCATGTTAGAATACACTCTTGACGATGCCGAGTTACTGCTGACTAAAAACCACAGTGCTGCACTAAAAAGCCTGGAGGTTGTAGACAATGACCTTGGCTTTTTGCGTGACCAGACAACTACAATTGAAGTCAGTATCCTTTTTGACTGACCGCATTGGAGGCTGGGTAACAGTAAATTAATGTAGTATAACACATTTGCTTAAATAGCAATGGTTAGTCTTAGGGATGTTAAACTCGAATTTTTTTGATTATCGAAACGAAAAAATCGATTTTTATTCGATTATCGAATTTTAAATATAATGGTCTCAAGCGTGCATATCTACCGCTGCATGCAAGTACTGGTAAGCGATAAAAAACGAATGCGTATGACTTGCTATGCAGAGCGAATCCACATATGTGCTAAAGACAAAGGCTGTATATAAACTTGTTAATATTTCATTTTACATCTGTTTTTAAAGTGATTTAAAACTCCAAGAAACTTTTTTGATATCAGACATTCTTGCTGTTGCGGCGGTTTCCCGGCGCTGTTGCGGCGGTTTCGCGATTTCGGCGCCGTGATATAAGTGACATTACTTACTTACTTACTTACTTATGGGAAAGGTCAAAATATGTATTTGCCTGTAACTTTGCCCAATGCTTGTCGATTTTAAAAATTATTTCACCTGCAGATTCAATAGAAATGATTACCAAAAAAATAAGCATAAAAGATCCCTTGACAACTTAAATGCATTTCTACACTTCCTTGAAAAATATCTGTTTATGTCATGCTCAAGAACTGAGCAACTCCACTGCTGCAAATAGTTGTTGAAAATGCTTAGTTCATTTAAATGAGAAAATTGCAGCACATGCGCCAATTTCAGTGGGAATGAGCTGCCAGCTGTCTTGAGCTGTAATTTTATAATAGTGTATAAAATGTTAAACAGTGAGGTGGTCTTGAGACACTGGTTTGTCTCAAGACAGTCTTGAGACAGTATTTTCACTGTTTTGAAAGTGATACATGATTTGGAAGCTACCTGTGGTCGGTTTCTAAGACTATATTGTCACTTCTTTGAAAGAAGGATGTTATAGGAAATTAATTTAAACAACTGCTAATAAGTTGATAAACTTTGTTATATAGCTTGTAGTCCTGCAGTTGAAGCAAAAGCATTAGTGATATGTGCAAGACTTGTTAGTTATCATATGAATTTTGTTTGTTACATGTATGCAATGCTGTACTCAGAAATTAAATTTAGTTAGTTTAAAGTTGTATACATGGAGTGTGCTAGATTTACTACTATGGACAGACTTTCTTATCAACATCTTCAGACATGGCTCGGGTGTACAACTGGGATGTTAAACGACGCCAGTCAGAAAAGACATCTGCATCTTAAACTTTGCCTTGTGTCAGTTATTTTCTTTGAGTCGTATGTTTCGTCCACTTGTTTTGTGAGCTTTGTGGGCAGAATGTTATGTGGATGTGCAACTTATGTGACTCTTAGAGTTATCTCCACAGAACCAATCCAATTTTAGTGTGCACTGTTTGCAAAAACTTCTAGCATTTTTACTTATGCTGATGCCGATCTCCATTCTACATGTATTGTATAGATATTACTTCCTCAGGCAGCTTGTAAAGTGTTGCTGCATGCTTTGTCCATCTTTGCTTCTGTGATGGCTGTAATATATTGAGAATTGTGTCCAATGTACATAGTGTTTGTACACTGTATCTGCATTAGCCCTCTGCTGCCCAACCATATTTCACGATGTTAATGTCTCGAAGGGGGCTTCTGAATCCCCCCTCACTATCCCAGAACCACTTAGAATATGGGGACATGTAATGGCCAGGGTTCCTACAGGTCAGGGAGAACTGGAAAAAGGGAATTTTCATTGGTCTGGAAAGTCATGTTTTAAAACACTGAAACTGTCAAATGTGGGTCTAAAGGCCATAGGTAGTCATACCACAAATGCCGAACACCAACGTCTCGCAGCTGCCCAAAGTTCAAATAAGTGAGGGCTCCATAAGCCGTTTTTTGTGGGCAGCAGTAGTGTGATACCAAGTGTGAATAATGTGGCAGTCTTACCGGAAAGCTCAATGACTCAGTGCACGTTTGAACACACACTTTTGCGAACCGTCCACCAATTCAACAGAAGGGAGTGAGGGTATGTGTTACAAGAGTATCTACAGAAAAAAACATGCATTTGACAGTTGATTGTATGCAGTATCATGTTTCGAAACAGGAATACACATAACATTTGCCAAAATGCACTCACGACACGATCATATCAAATATCATATCTCGAGTTACACAGGGTTCCCACTGTCTTTTGATATTGATATTCAAGGACTTTCAAGGACCCTGAAGTTGTATTTCAAGGACCAATTCTCGACGGAAGTTTACAGCATGCACAGTTAGCGATATTTAATGTATATTTCTGTAATGACCGTATACATGTAGTTTTATGTAATAAAACATGTTTTAGGCAAAATACCTGGCAGATTGAAAGTCCACGTATTCAAGAAACTTGACAACAAGTGTTCAGTTTAAAAAAAACTACAGTATGTATTGCAATGACTATCGACTTATGCTGTTTTTCAGTTTGGTCTGCAAAATCATCTGCTGCAGCTGTCTGTGAGTCCTTGTCTATATAGTTTATGCTTCTTACTCTTCAGGTCATCTAGTTCATCTGCAATGGCTGTTCTCTTCCGACTTCTCCCTTCCATCTACTTTCAGCTTTTTCTGATCATCAAGGTAACTGAAATATCTGCCGTGCTGTGCAGGTGTCCAAATTTTCAGTCTCCCACAGTTTGACCTTGTGGTGCATTCAAGGACCTGTGGAATGAAATTTAAGGACTTCCAAGCACCTGTCCTCTTTTCAAGCACTGTCAATGCCTTGAATTTAGGGGAGAAAATTAAAGTACTTTCAACGATGCGTGGGAACTGTGGTTAGACTAGAAATTTTCATGGGTATTTCACCATAAATGTCTTTTTTATCTGTCTAGGAATACACGAGCATTTCCTTAAAAACCCCAAAAATGTATTCGTAAAAAACATGGGTGGGAATTCCTGTAGCCCATCCCCTTGGGCAGTACAGGGTTAATGATGTATTGCTTCAGGCTTGTAGTGCTCTGTACTGTACAGCTTAGTAGTACACAGATACTGGAGCATAAATCCAAATGTGTTTTGCAGTTAATTTTTCCAATTTAAGTTTGAAATTTGTTTGCAGCAGAATGTTCATATACTGAACACCATTACTGTTTGTTGCACCATTATTGTCATAATTAATGTCAGAGAATAAGTTTGCCACTGTAAAAGTTAGCAGTTAGCGACATACAATTCCTTATAGTGGTTTACCGGTGAAGCATGATTGCTGTGGAGATCTAGCTCCATTTGGTCTTTTTGTATTGTCACTGTGTGCGAGATCAAGCTCACTTCATGTGTTACTTGTAGCTTACCTTACTGTGTATCACATATCCCTGTAAATCACAGACTTAACGTTATTTTACCTCCACCTGTTTGATTTCAAATGTGTGGTCAGTACATGGCCGGTATGCAGATGTCAGTAAGAATATGATTTTCTGCTTTGCAGCCAGCTTTTTGTAAGAAAACTGGTCCTGAATGTGTTTAGTGTTATGCTACTAGAGATGAGAATAATTTATGCATTGCTTTGAAATTGTTTGGATAGTGGCAACGAGGACATCAGGTCCATAAAATATCTTGTATGTTATCCCCGATAGTTCCGTCTAGGACATATTTTTTGTGATTTATTTCATGACAGTTTCTATGCCTCTCAGTGTCTGGATTGGAATAACTGTCATCATCCACTGAAGACAGCCATGACCGACTACTGCCACAAACAAATTTTTGAGTATGTGTAGAGGCTTAGTCGAGGCTGTGCTGTTATGTGTTATTACTTTTATCACAGTGTTAATGAATGTTCACTGCTCTGATCAGCTGAGTTATGTATAATGTTAAAAAGTTAGCAAAAATGTGACGTAATACGCTGCAAAAATACTTAAAATAACATAGAAGATGTTTGCAATACAGTGGCACACAAATACAAAGAACAGAATAAAATTAATGTAATATGCTTTTAACAATAGAATGTCAAACTGTCAGTATAAAATTTATGTTCAACTGCTGTTGATGTCATACAAGTTAACGAACAAAAAAATGGTAATCTGCTGCCACTTAACAGACCACCAAATTTTGTTATACTGATCATTGTCCATAAAATTTCTAGCTGGATACTACTGTGTTCTCAAAATGAGCATTTGCTGAGCACAGCATAATATTTGATACACGTATCTAGATATTCAACTAGTCTGATAACTGGTAACAATAACAGCAGAAGTTATTGAAGAGGTTACCACAGAATGTTGTGAATCACGTTCATGTAATTGATTGGGTTAAGGTTTAACGTCCCACTCGAATCTACAACGTTCCTAGGGCGCATTAGGCCCTGGCACCCGCATTGGATTGTGAATCGCATAAACTGAACAGGTTCATAGACAATACTGGAGTTTCCGAAGACATGCTGTTTCTGTAACAAACACAGTTGTACAGAGTCTGATGTGTAGTCTCCTATGAAGCTAGATACACATGAGGAGAGTGATAGGGCAATGATCACTGCCATGCGTATCACTGTGAATAATGGAGTCACACAGTGCGTCTTTCAGGCGCTCAGAGATCACACCGTAATCCAGTCTCCTAAAAATGCAACAGATATCAGTAGTTATTAGCATGAATAATATACATTTCACAGAATAACCACCAATGCTTCTGTAAACCACGATGAAGCTGCAGGACTACAAGAGCTAGTGTACTCAGTTTGAATGAGTGAGCTTCATAACAGCTGAGTTTACAAACTAAAATATGGCCTCGAGTTTGACATCAAAGACAAAAAATGACATTCTGCAAACAGACGAATAAATACCAAAGCAATCTCACCAGCCAACATTTTTAGAACGAGCATTGCCCATGTACGACCAGTACGAATATGCTCCAGTCTTGTCCGGATAGAGGTGTCTAAAAGTGTCAATGAAGCCTTCATTCAGCAAGTTTGTAAACTCCTCTCGTTCCTCCTTTGTAAAGCCAGCTGTGTTTCTATTTGTTTTTGGGTTGGCAAGATCTACACATTTCATTAAGCTAAAGACGATAAACAAAATGATAATAAGAAACCACCTACTAATTCTACTACACTATCACTAACTACTATTGATAGTTAATATCAAATAAACAATCAAACAAAAATGAAACTATACTGAAATATATACACATATTTTCCAGCTTTTGTGCAGCAGAGACAAATGTAAAATCACCATCTAAGGCTCAGTATCGTCATAGTTAATTTAAAAGAAATCCAAACTAGAAAAAACACCAAGGATAACAAGTTACCGATTTCATGATGAGCCACATTTAAGTCGCCACACAGTATTACTGGCTTGGTGGCATCCAACTTCTTCAAATAGTTCCTGAAGTCGACGTCCCACTCTTGTGTACGGTAACCCAGACGTGGCAACCCACGACCAGAGTTTGGCACATCTAGTGGAACATTCAGATGAACACTGCTATAAAACTGATCACTTCACTGCAACAAACTAACCGCACATTTACCCACAATAATGCTAGCCGAGGCATGGTTCAGGTGATCAGTCTGTGACTTTGTGTGTGCATCAGAGCTATCAACACCAAATTTGGTAGACATAGTGCATGGCAGCCCTCAGCATCCATTGACTGAGGTAAAGAGGTCACAGTCACGGGGTTATCAAGTGTACTGCCAGAATGGGTCTGCATGTTGATATGACTGCCAAGGTCACTATAGGCAAATTGTAGTCTGCTCTACATTGTGTCCACAAAATAGAGGCCAGTAGATTTTTTTACAATTATTTTGGCAAAGTTAAAGCTACATTTATAATTTTTGGCAGGTAGGTGCGGTACACTGTTAGGCATCAACCATATAAAATTTTTCCATCACACCCATGTTGTTTCGCTGCTTTACCGTGCGAAGTAATGTTTGTGCAAAAAACTTCATTTTTTATCATACAAAACAGTCGAAAAAAAATAAAAGTAAGACATGAAGTTAAGTCCAATCTGCACATCTTTCTTGATGATGTTATTACAGATGAGCGAGAAATGTGTTTCACGTGCTACCTGTCTGACAAAACGATGGCTGTATGGGCGGTATTCTTGACTGTGCACAGCGTCGATGTTTTCAGCATTATGCGTTGACCATGGTCGACCACTAACGGCAAGTGATTTAAACCATCACGAGCCCATTTCTAGAACGGCTCAGATGTGGTGGTTAAATTTAATAACTCAGTTGGCAACTGTCAGCGTAATTCAAGTGCAAAAACTTGTAAAAATCAAAATAACCACATAAAAGTTATGACAAAAAAGCTACTGGCCTCTTTTTTGTGGACATGGTGTACAACTATGGTATCATCAAGACAGACAAAAATTCAATTCACAGAAATCAAAACCACAGTTCCTCTGCAGCAGACATATAGCAAGGAAATGTGAACTGATTATGCTGCAGGCTCGCAATGAATGCAGTTGTCTTTGGCAACTGCTAAACAACCCAAGTCAGACATTCAACACAAAACAGGCACATCATGAACAAAGGACATGTTCACAATGTTAAATTTTACACTTAGGACCTGAAATTACTCATTATTTAGTTTATTATAGTGTACTGTTGTCTACACCTAGAAATAACTATAGAACATCTAGTGGAAAATTCAGACATGCAACATTAAGTTGGATGCATGACAACATATTACATTACAGCATGTTTAAATTACTACAGCAACACCTGTGACCGTACTACAGTAAGTTAATAGCCTGTATGGGATAAATGCAATGAATAACAGAATCAGACCAAATTTTAAATATTGTTACATTCTGTTATTACTGATTATGCAAATTAAGAGAGTACTCTTACACGCTGCAACAAAGAAAAACTTCTCATACTCAGCTGTAATAACACGACCTTCATTATTATGTTTACTCTCACCTACAAACAAGAAGTTATACTTAACTACTGAATAGCCAGAACAGGCACAACACAACTAATACACAAACCAGTAAGTAACAGGACAATGTCCGCTGTTGTGTTTAACGTAAGCCAAAATATAGTCCAAGAGTAGTCAATTTTTACAGCCCATTAGGTAGATCACTTCTACTGCACTATTTATGAAATGCTAAATCCAGGCAAAACAGAAGCACTTTTGGATGATGTCAAAACTGGTTTCATAAGAACAGCGCATAATCGGCAGTGTTAAACAAATCACTGAAAGAGTAAAAAGTACACAGACCAACTGACACAGTTATGACAGAAAGGTTTTGTCCGTTACATTCTCAGCATTTAGTTTTACGATGATAAGCTCATGTAGCATCTTCACCTCAACCGCAATTTTATTCACACATATACTCTGTGACAAGAAACTGCGGGAAATACCTGCCAGCATCAGCAAAGTGACATCATCAGCACTAGCACTGACTGTCATCAATGCAGAGCAGTGGCGTAACAATAGGTCGTGCAAGGCGTGCAGTGCACGCGGGCCCAGCACTGTGGGGGGGGGGCCTAAAATTTGCCCGACGCTGTTTTTTTAAGTTTTTTTGGGGAAGAGGGGGCCCTTTTGGAATACTTGCACGCGGGCCCACTGCAACCTTGTTACGCCACTGATGCAGAGTCCACTAATTCCAGTTTAAATGACTCAGTAAACGTGCTGTGCTACTTAATTTTGCATTCAGGTGATGTCACAAGCATGAACCGATACAGGAAAGAAGATGAGTGCCACCAGTATTTACCTGAGATCCAGCACTTTTAAAAGGACAGTCATCTGAAATAACAGTGCTATTTATATAAGAGACACAACCACTCAGGTGACAGCGTAAGTGTGCACACAAGCTCTTAACAATGAACACCAACGAATATACTTTACTGATGCCATATGTGACTTTGATTGGCTCCTTCTTGGTGAATAACGCAGAACCTGAATAACCCTCTTTGTCACCAGAAAGCCAGTATGTCTTGTATCCAGGAACTTTTTTCACCTCGTCAGGCAATTTTGCTACGCTGCACTTGGTTTCCTGCATACACAAGATATCTGGATTTTCTGCTGCGATGAACGAATGCCCATCTTTCTGAAACAACAAACAGACGCCTCATATGTGAGTGATAAAACAGCTATTTTGTGCAGTGACTTCACATAATGAATTACATTACGTGCTTTCGATGTGGAACTAAGTTAATAAATCAGATGTTTTATTCACATCAATTTTTGGGCCAACTGTTATGGCAATATATCACAATTTTTAAGCTGTACTATATGTTGATACGCCCAATAATGAGAGCCCTGCATTAAGCCATTCACAATACAACAAATCCATTTTGTTGTCCACAAATGACATATGAAGGACAGCCACTGTTGTAATAGCATCAAATAATAAAACATTGATCTCCACTCCATAATTATAACAAAACATCAAGATGGCACAACCAATTCACTACCTGTCACCATACACAAATGACTAAATGTTCTTTGCAAGCAAAGGTGTTTTGCTGCAGAGGCTGCAATGTCTTTCTTCTTGATTGTTGCAAGTGCATACATTGCATGAGTTCTTTCTGGCAGTGAACATATATTTTTGCCAGTGAGCCATATAATGATAAAAATCATTGGATGAGTATTTTTGATCCACTGTGTTCTAAGCAACGGAGCCTTATATATGGTGGTTCATTACACTTCAGCCTTGAACACAGCAATTTTTCAACAAAAATATTTCACAAGGTAGTGCAGCAACACACTTAAGGTGTGGCAGGACCTTTAAAAATCACTTTACAAATTTTATCAAAAATTTTTAAGATCAGTTAAGACTGAACTGAGTTAGTGCCATAGTAATAATAAGTTTGCTATAGTAAGTTTGATGTCTCCCTTTTTTGGAACACAGTGTACCAAGTATTTCCAAATCAACTCAAGTAATCTCTAATGTCTTGTGCATTACAGTGTACATAACACCTTTACAAACGCAACCGATCTGACTACTGTGCAGCAAATGACACACACTGCTGCAGATGAGATTACAATTCAATAGGCAATCATCATCGCGTGTCGCAGAGCCTAAAATTTAGCAAGATTTATAACTACCATGCAGTGCAGTGCACCTGCAACATGCGAGCATCAGCAAATATCATAAATTTCACAGAAAACACTGGTGTTAGTGAGCTGGTGTAGTGTGCAGCATCTCTTCATTCCAGAGTCAGTTGATTTTTAGACGGTTTCAGTTAGTGTTTTGAGTTCCTGTAAATGGTTGGGCTACAGTAAGTGCATCTGGCCTGCAAAAATATCCACTCCGATTATTTCCATAGTTCATTTTTGGAGGCTTAGCCAAGCCTGGTATTACTGTGGAAAAGAAAGTTGGTTAAACAAAAATAACCATGTGTGCATGCATTCCTGACTGCATCATGTGATAACAGACTCATGCACTTTAAGATCTCAGTGCACAGTGAAATGTTGTAAGAAATGCTCCCCAAATCCACAGTAATGAAATAAAGTTACTTATGGCCATTACAAGCAAGGTTCAACAGATCACATAGAACTTCCTATATATGTAATCCTATCCTATTACTACTCCAGAGACACAAGATACAGATGGGCAAAAACCACACAGTTTGTTATCCTCACACATTTACCACCCCAGTTGGGGATGACCCCATCAATATTTCAGCACTAATACATTACAGAAAAGCTCTGGTATGGCAGAGGGACTGCGCATCATGCATGTCAGTATAGAACAAGAGCCTAGCATAGCGCGAGATGTGGGAAGCTCTAGTACAAACCGTTCTTCAGATATAATGCATTCATCATCATCATCAGCTGTCGTCTTCTGGAACAGAAGGTTGACATGCCGCAGTGCAAGCTCTCCAACGATGTCGATCTTGAGCCAAATTTTTAATTTCTTCATATGTCTTTAGCTGTGTCCATTCTTTA
>Ga0209782_1001232_pt1 | contig 13014 bp, 10 predicted proteins | sample WorMetmaBAHAMAS1_FD_187390 | JGI IMG/M metagenome (GOLD analysis project Ga0209782, IMG submission 187390) | Marine gutless worms symbiont microbial communities from Max Planck institute for Marine Microbiology, Germany - Inanidrilus... | ecosystem: Host-associated > Annelida > Digestive system... | reverse complement strand
CTATTAAAGCTTTAATATTTACAATATTGTCTTTACCTTAAAGGCGCGATATGACCTAAATTGTTTTAAAAGTGCTGTTAAACTTCAACCAACCAACCAATCGCTCGCTTCCTTTTGCTTCTTATAAGTTGCTTCATTTTTTCTTGTTTATTTTTTTATTTACTTTTTCTTTATCTATCTTGATTAGATCAGTTGTATCTCAATTAAAGTAAAATCCATACTTACCTGTCTGAATATTGTGAATAATGCCATTGTCAGTGATAAAAAGTGCAGTTAAATGCTAACTAACACTGTGAGTGTGTGAATGAAACACAGGGTCCACTTATTGAGCATTGCAAGAGTACTCTGAAATCATTCTACGGCGATGATCCACAAGCTTCCGAGAGCTTCGGGCGTATCGTTAACAGTCATCATTTCAAGTATGTAATGAATTTGTGTAGCCATCTGTATTTCATGTATTATCGAATAAATTGGGATACTGGCATAATGGTAGCTCGACATACCTTACTTCAAAATTACTCAACCGCCAGGTTGTAACGTTCTATTTAGAAACTACCGTCAGACACCAGCCCACTGTAGCCTTAGTGACAAGCTTAGTGGCTGCCAGTAGCTGTTCTGTTGTCTGTGTTGACAGTCGTTTGAAGTCGCTGCTGGACAGTACTGGTGGTACGGTGGTTGTTGGTGGAAAGACTGATGAAGACAACAACTATGTCGCGCCGACGTTGGTCGTTGATGTTCCACTCACAGACTCTCTCATGAAAGACGAGGTCTCTGCTTATGTGATGCTTGTTTATCGTGAAGTACGTGCGTGCACAGAATTTCCTGTTTGTTACAGTGCGGATTGAGTTGATATACTGTAACATTCGTATAATTGTATTTGTTATTGTACAGTACCTCTTTAAAGGTGTGATATGACTGGGTTTGTGTTGAAAGTGCTATTAAATCACAGAACTAACCATCCAACCATAGTTTTGGTTTAATTTATATTAGCTTTTTGATTCTGTTTAGATTCTAGACAGATGTGAAGTCTCCTAACATTACACTGTGCAATATGTCTGCCACTAATATCTGGGCTGGACAGTGAATCATTTTAGCAGCCAAGGCAACAGGGATGATTGATGGAACAGTCGCGTGCTGAGGGACGCTAAAAACAGCCTCATGATGTCGGTGATTGGTGGAACGAGTCAACAAAGCACTGTGGGGTTAATATTTCACCGTCTCTCCACCATTTCATGGAGTGGACTTGTGGACAAGATCGGCGACAAGTCCCGCAGCTTCAGTTCAGTTGACAAGTCGAGTATCTAGAGAATATTTAATACATATCTGTGATGGAGACCGTGCAGACAATTGAGTTAAGGAGAACTGTGTGATCTTCTCCGTAATCCAAGTGCACTGTCAGTTGCCATTGGCAGCAACATGGAGACAGTCAAACTTTACTCCAACTCCAGTTTACCTGTACAGTGGAGATATAATTGTTGTTTTGTATGTGTATATAGATTTTTGGTCCAGTCTTGCCATTCGTCACCGTCAAAGATGCAGATGAAGCTATCAGCATTGTGAATGACCGGTGATGTTACTTGCTGATTTGTTTGCAAAATTCTGCATTTCTTATTTCACAGTACTTGTATGCTTATTTGTGACTATTTTGGTTGAGTTCATTGTGTATCTATGGAAAACGTAAACGATAGTACATATTTATTTAACTTTGAAATTCTGCATCTAATTGTTGTGTATACACATTATAAAACCCGCGGAGATTTTTTTACTGTGTTGATCATCTTTGTCAAAGTGTCCAGTCTTTTTACATCTCATAAGTATAAGAAACCGATGAAACACTATATAGGTTGGGTGAAGTGCGATCTCTTCTTATGCTTTGGGTTACATCGCTAATGTTATTTCAGATGTTAAGAGTATAATAGTTGCAATGTGAAGTGTTATTGTATTGCTGCAATGTAGAATATACATTAGAAGTAGGAAATCAGTTTAATTAGTGCTAATATCATTTTGTTGGCTTGCAGGGAAAAGCCGCTGGCCATGTATATATTTTCCAAAAACATGCCGTTAGTGGACAGAATGCTGTCCAGTACATCGAGTGGTGACGTTACTGTGAATGACACGTTGATGCACACCTCATGTAAGTGAAATAATTGATAATTGCTATTTATGTGAATTAATATATACACCGTGTCCCAATTGAAATGACAGCAAAATTCAAATTCATTATAATACGACATAACTCAGTGGAAACAGACGCCATTTTAACTACACTTATTACTATTTATTTAACATAAATTTTGTAAGTTTTAACAAGATATACTGACTAGTTTCTGAAATATTAAATTTTTAAAAGTTGAACTTGACATCGTCAGTTTGTAACAAGTGAACGTACATTGCAAACTCGGCTTTATGCACATACAGTTACACAGCACAATAAACTGGGCAGATTTTATCCTGAAACACACCAGACGTTGTCTCACCATTGGTGTGGCAACCAAATTCATCAGATCTGAATCCAATCAACTGCGAGGTCTCGGGACTGATCCAACGAAGCCTCTACCACAATGTCGATGTGTGAAGCAGCGTCTGGTCAACGAGTAGCACCACTTCACAGTTAGGACATTTGTCGACTGAGCAATGCGACAGTAGCATGTTCGATTTCGACATTGTGCTGCATCTGTGAAAGTGGCGGCCTTTTCGAGCACAAGCTATATAATTGATGAAAACTTGAATGTCGGACTAGTTTGTTTAACTGTTTCAATGGGCGTTTACATGCTAGAAACTGATGTTTTCGTGTTCATCTTTTAAAATCTCAGTAAGTATGTGGAGTACTTCACTGAAACTTAGAGTTTGTGTTACACAAACAGTAATTAGTGTAGTTAAATTAAGGTATGTTTCTGTTAAGTTATGCTGTATTGAAGTGCATTTGAATGTTGGCATCATTTCAGTTGGGACACAGTGTAGTCATTTTATGCACCAAGTATGTTGACACTATGGGTCGGATGTAAGGAGGTGCAACCTGCCTGTAGAAATACTGGACTATTAAGCTGTTGAAGTTTTCTGAGAGTTAGAGTATAGTCAGCAGTTAACTGTTATTGTGGAAGTTCATTATTTATATGGTTGCATTGTATGTGTATATTTTGTTTCAAATTAAGTCATGTTTAGTTTGCTTTTGATGTTAAAGAGTTTAGTTGCTGTTATTAGATTAGCAACGTTAGATTTTACATTAATCTTGTCAATATGGATGTCATGGCGCTATACAAATGCTGTATCATTATTATTATTATTATTATATTTAATTGCGGTACATGTGTTTTAGTACCGATGCTGCCGTTTGGCGGAGTTGGTAACAGTGGAATTGGAAGCTACCACGGAAAGTTTTCATTCGATACATTCTCTCACAAGCGCGGCTGCCTGATACGTGCACAGAACTTGGAATTTCTGAACGAGTATGTTGGAAATCTGTCAGTTTTTATTCAAGATGGTATTACCATATAACCTCAGAAAGGCAAATTGAAAATGAACTATTAAGGATTGCACCTGAATGATAATGATAATATAATAATTATACAGTACGAGATAGGTAGGCCAATGCGTTAACTAGTCATACCACAAATAGAGAAGTAGTTGGTTGTTGGTGCCGTGCAAGGCTGGTATGCTGCTGGTGTGTTTAGTCTTCGCTATCCACCATTCACTGACAAGAAGCTCGGCAACCTGTTGTGGCTGGTGAAGAAGAAGCCGAAATCAAACAAAGTATTGCTGTCCTTCTTACCTGTTGTGATCGTCGGCATTCTTCTTGGCATCTTATTTAAGGTCTCGTAGCCTGCTTGCTAGCTAACATGCTTCCGTCTCTTCTGATACTGTTATTGTCTGTACTGACAGACAAGTTTTTGTGATTTCAGGCATATTCAATTAGCCAAATCCAGATGTGGATTCATGGTGAATTCAGACTGAGATTCAGTAAAAAGTCTATTATTTACCCTATCAAAAATGATGTCACTGTTTTATTTATTAAATAATTTGGTCAGAAGTGGACCCTTTTAATTTTTTTGGTACACAGAATCGCGAAGAAACTTCTCAGCAGGTTATAAGTTCATCTACGTCACCTGTAAAATTTAGCCCCTGTACCTCGTGAAATGCAGACCTCTTTTGTTTGATTAAAGTCTGACATGTATTACTAAGTAAAGCTTGTTTGCAATACTTTAACTTACATTACGTGCAATAGACTTTACACTTAAGTCCAAATTGACCTCTGATTTTGTTGCAGAAATTTAATAACGGCTTTAACTTTGTTACTGAACGTCGTTTTATTGAAGTATAAGATAAACAATGATGTCAGTGAAGTTATGCATTTATGCAAACACCGTAAAGTGAGTACGATGTCAAACTTTGCTCAGTAAGATTTGGCGTTGTTTGGTTTTTATCAACACAAGAATAGTTTACATTCCGTTCCTTTTTGCTAACTTATTCAAGCACAAGTCCATAGAATAATTCAGTTTCCTCCTTTGAGAACTTGTCCAGTTGCAACTGTGATCCCTGAAGATGAGTTATTGTCGAAAAATGACTATGAAATTTCCCAAGGTACAGTGGCTACATTTTGTGTTTTGTTAATCATGCCTTCTACAGATTAAAATTAGGTGAAAGATGGACAAGTTTATGATCGTCTTCTGTAAAATTAACTCAGGATTCCAGGTACCGAAACTAGTTCATATATGCGCAACAGTTACTGTTGCTAATTTCCATCAGTACAGTTGCTACATGTTACAGATGAGGTAAGCAAATTTATAATCTGCTGATTCAAGTTGCTCTGTGATTCTGTGAACGAAAAATTAATTTTGAAGATGGTACATTTGTGACTGAGTTAATTGAAGATAAAACAGCGACATCGCATTTTTTGAAACATGGTGTATTTGCGAATCGGAATCATATTTGCAGCTAAAATGGACTTTTTACTGAATCTGAATCCACATTCACTATGAGTATGGATTCGGTAAATGGAATATTCTCTACGATGATGGATTAATTGACCTAGCTGACCCGTGTGATTGATTCATGGTGCCACGAGGAATGCTCGATGTTCTTTTTAAAAAATTTGGTCTCGTCAAAGTGAACTGCATAGCGTTACATTCACTTTATTTGTGGTTCGTGGACTTGGACTATTGTGTACTGTATATTAAAAGCGTCTCTATACCTCAACAGACATTTTCCATTCAGTGCTTTGATGACGTTAGAAGGGTATCCAGCCTGTAAAAAAACTGAGTGATGTGGTGCTGGCATGGTTATTTGTCTGGAGTGAGGTGCAGACTTGCATTTGACCCAGCAGATGCCACTGCCACTCACTGTCTCTTGCTTCAGCAAATCTAGCGTGGTTTTACCTTTCTGGTACTGGCTGACCAGTCCCGAACAAACGGCCATTAAACGGGTGTTGTTGTTATACTTCATTTGTAAATGTTAGCCAGTGTTTGTTGTGATTCATGTGTTGTTTGTTGCAGTTGTGGGGAATAATACCAAGAATGTAATCAGTCGAACTACTATTACACTCCTTCCATGTTCTGAACATCAGCATGATTTTTACTTTATTTTTTTCTGTGAACTTTATGTATAAATTTGGTGAGTTAAGACCATTGCAGTCGAACAGCAGTGTGTATAGTATTTTATTTTGGTATAGCTAGATAATATAATGTGTAATTAAATGCAGTTGATATTAAAAATTGAGTAACAAGTAGATGTGTTTGGAGATGAATGTGAATTTAGTCGCTTTCATTGAAAAGTAAACGCAATTGGATGACTTTGCTTTAACATACATGTATCTGAAAGTGACTGTAAAAATCACTAAAATGTGCAAATTTTCTCACAAGTTGTGTAAGTACTCAAGTTGGTATTTTAGTTTCCTGAGCTTATGGGCTTGTCGGACAAGCTTAGATACTTTATCATTTCTTTTTCCAGCAATTGTTACCCGTTTTTCTTTTTGTAATATACCATATAGCTTAACCCGTGAAAGAAATTGTGAGATGTAAAAACTGAAAATGATCTTCAAAAAATTCAATACCGGCATTTTGCAGTAATTGGTAATAACTTTATTTCCAGAAATTTCAGTAGAATATTATCTCCCTTCATACCTTAATGTTATTTTTTAATACGAACATTACAGTTCTATTTACTTGAAGTTTATGCTACATATAACAGTGTAAATATGATATTATGAAGCTTACATATGTTACATGCATTTTTTAAAGAAAATCAATGCCAGTTATTTCTAGTTCTGAGTAAATTGTTGTTTAATTGTCTCTAGTTTATTTTGCCAGTTTTCCAGCTTTTGTAAATATATGCATAATTCTATAACTGTGGAGATGGATTACTGTGCATTGCTTCGTCATTGAAAATGTGGTAAATAATGAATTTTAAATGAGGAACAATATTTGTCATTTTTCTATGTTAAATAATTACTTTGGTTGGGCTTGGTCATCAGAAAGAGCATCTGGCTTGTAGAAAATTGAATAATAAGGTGCTTGTATGATCATCTAGAGTGGAGTGCAGATAATTTCCATATGATACAGCTGATGCCATTGGCATTGCATCCTCCATCATCTCTTGCTTTATTAAAATGCAGAATGGTTTACGTTTCTGGTGCCGGCTTATGCAGGTTGTCCTGGCAAAGAGGTTGTTAAGTGGGTGTCTGTGCTTCTGTGTTAAATGACATTTTTGGACAGGAGTTGGGAGCAAAGGATAAACATTGTGAAGTTAAAGGGCTTTAGACATTAATGCGTCACTGGCATTTTCAGATGTGTTTCAATAATTTCACTGGTGTGGACTTGCATTGTACGTTATTTACTCATTGCTGTATTAAACATTCTTGCTAAATGTATAATTTTGTGTGTCCTGTTAATTTGTGAGTGATGTGATATTTTAACAATTTATATTTTGCTTTTTAATAACCAATTTTATTTTTGAATAATGAGACTTCACTAATGAGCTGTGTACCTTTGAAGATCTTGTATGCTAGTTGATTTGATTGTTAAAGTGATTTACACCAACCCCCCCAGCCTACTTGAAGTGCTATAAATTGTACAATTTTTGGAGCTGCAGCATTCTAAAGACAGGGTGTCATGCACAATTATTTGAGAATTCAAAAGCTGTAATCTTGTGCGAATTGCTTGAGCAGCATTATCAATAGTGTAATCCATGACGACAACACTCAGTAGTACAAAAGAAAGATGCTAGCCATTTTACTGTAAGTGATTTATTTAAAAAATGAAACTGATACCGGTAATTGATGTTTATTGAGAAAGATCATCACACAATTGATGTTATTAGATGGATACATCCACAACTAAATGGATGCAAAGAAAAGTTGCAGAAGCATCGAACTCTGAACAGCTAATACTGAACAGATATTCCAACTATATTACAAACTTCAAGTTACTGTAAACTGATCTGCAAGATGGCAACTGTGAATCGGTTTACTGAAAGAGTTCTGAGATTGAAATTGCTAGTGCATCTGATGTTTAAATATACGAGAAACAATCACACGATTGTGGCCTGTGTATCGTGCTCGTGACGCAAAAACAGAAAATCGAACTTTCCAATATGTATGATATAGATACTACTGGCAAGCATGTTGCGTCTTATGATGTCATAAGCAGTAGATCACATACACAGACTACCGGTACTACCTAGTCTAGGTCATAGCAAAATCAACAGTATGCAATTATGTGCTATTGTTTACAATTTAAGTAGGTAAGATAATTTATACCCAGCGCCTAAAAACAGTCACTAGACGCTGGCGTACAGGAAAAATCAATCACAACCATAATCCTACCTGCTGTATAAAATCTCGAGTATTCGATTATATAGTAGCGAGTACTGTACAGTCTGTAATACTCAATAAAAAATAAGGTATCAGCACAGCCTTGGCTTTTCTTTGGCTTAAATAAATATTCTGTGTTGTTGACGTCCTTGACATTCAGTGAATTAAATTGGTATTTGGTAATTTGCCTCATTTGAGTGTGATTTAAGCGTTGTTTTGTTATACAGTATATACTACACTGTTGCTAGTCGAATATAGTAATCGTGTACGACACAAATATGTTTTTTTTTGTATGAAGAATAACTGAATTTCTAGTTTATGGCACCGGCAAGGCGGTCTCACTAAAACCTGACCGCAAGTAGACAGCGACGTTAATTAGCTAATTGACCTCAAGACCGCAAGCACACAGCGACCGCAAGTGCAAATCTGTGCTGTGCTTGTAGCCATACAAGTACAGCTGAGATACACAGCCAACTTAAGTAGGCCACTGTGCTTGTGACAGTGACACTAAATGGACTGCATCGCCTGCCTACAAATCTCACTAAAACTTGTTGACTGTAGGCCAATAATCCGTTTGGTTCGGTGCTGATCTAGCCATACAATTACAGCTGCGATTCATTCATCGTCTCCTTGAAGAGCCGTATTGAGCTAACACTATAAAACATTAGATAATCGAAAATTTGATTATTGTTTTACTTTCCTAGTTTATCATTTCTGTTGCCTAATGCATGGGGTTCATTTTTTAGGTTTAGTGTACTATATATATGTGTATATTCATACACTGAGTTGTACTTAGTGCTGTTGCTGTTAGATTGTGCAACATGTCAGTCCCTCCATCATTTTCTGACCTTGGAAAAGCTGCAAGAGATATTTTCAGCAAAGGTTTCAGTAAGTATTATTACGATGGTATGCGTACATAATGTAATTACCACAAATAAAGTTGCTGCTGTTTTACAGTTTTTGTTGCGAAGTGAGTATACAGCTTTGAACTTATTATGAACAAATAGGCACTCATTTCATATATCAGGGTTGTATTATACATTTGGAACAAGGTATTGTGCAGCTAAACAATATGCCCATTGCCCCCCCCCACCAGTGACTGTTTTGATGGGCATATCGAGCATCAGCGACAGTTTTGTTGCCATTTTGGCCACTTCCAGTCATTCTGATCAGTGGGTTTGACTTATAGCATTGGGTTTTTCTATTTAGTGTTCTGTAGTAACTATAGCCCTAAAATGCACTGTTGTTGAGCTAAGGGCATGGAACAGACAGACAGATGAACAGACAGATGGCACCATTGTTGTTAAAGCAACTTTTTAATTGAAAGTAATTTATGACCCAACCAACCAAACTGTTTGTTCTCATTGTATTCGAAAGTATTTAAATTGGTGAAAATGAAAGTATCTGGCCATTGTTTGTGCTTTGAATAGATTATGGTGTGTACAAAGTGGAAGCAAAGACAAAGACTTCTAGTGGTGTTGAATTTACTGCTAATGGCAGTAGTAACCATGATACCAGAAAATTTATTGGTAGCCTTGAAACGAAGTACAAGTGGCCAGATTACGGTAAGCGTAATTCAAACAGCTGTGATGCTTAGATATTTCACTTGTTGCATTACCAACGAATCCAGTTTAGGTCGTGGAAAATATTGGAAACATGACTGCTGATTATTTATTATTATTATTATTATTATTATTATTATTATTATAAACGAATCTTATTATAGTGCCATAGAGTCGAAAAAACTTTGAGAGCACTGTACAGAAAAAATAAAATGACAGCGTCAAGCAAGTTAATAGTCACTAGTCAGATATATGAGCATGCAAAGAGTAATGTCTTCACTCTTCAGTCGTCTTTTGAAGATCGGCAGAGATGGTGACGTGATGATGTCAGACGGCAGTCTGTTCCAAACGTGAGCTGCAGCTACTCAGAAGGCGTGGTCACCAGCGGTGACACAATGTCCAGCTCAAGCATTGAGACAAAACAAAGTCGCCGCCGAGAGTCCATGTCTGCTACACGGCGCAGTTCACTTGAGGTACAGCAAACCGTACTGTGCTGGCAACGGAAGACCAGCACGGCGAACTTGAACTCGATCCGCTGCAGTACTCATAACCAATGAAGGTCATGGAGCAGCGGTGTCTTGAACATACGAGCCACGCAGCAGCATTCATCACAGATGTCCAGCTGATTGCTTGCGATGCCGGCCAACGTCACATTGCCGCAATCGAGGCATATCAGCACCAAGGACAAGACCAGCGATTGCAGAACCTGCTGGGAGATGAAACGGCGAATACTGTGTATCTGTCGCAGTACTGGTATGGCGAAACAGTTGGACACTGTTCTTGAAATGTGTGTCTTCACTGATGCATCGGAGTCAATGTAGATACTAAGTCTCACACCGACGGTGATGGCATGACCGGGTCATTGCCGAATCTCATTGCGTTCTGTGGTATCTGTTCTTGTCATTGACTCGACGATCACCAGATGACCTCGAGCTTGGCTGTGTTGAGTTGAAGTCGATTGGATCTCATCCACATCGCCATTGCGTCGATGCATACGGAGTACGGACATCTGCGGTTGCAGCTGTGCAGTGCCTGGTGGACGTGATGTGAAGAGCAAGATCATCACTGTTCTGTTGCAGTATTTTGACAGTTGAATGTTATTGTAATATAATCTCATCATCCTACTTTGCCTCATGTTGATGGGGTCGAGTTGCTCTAGGGGCTGAGGAGCCAGCTACTGTTTTGTCACAGAATTTTGTAGTTAATGATTATTGAATATCACATTTATTATTTCATGTTTATAGTCTTTACCAAGGAGTAAGAATCCTGTCTTCTATGTATTTGACCGCAGTTCACCTTCGTGATCATTGTGAGTATGAAAGGTGGAGTTAGTCCTGAGTATCTGGAGATGCTCATCTTCCTTTATCTATGTAGCCCTTGGATGAACTATTGCAGTCTGTATCTCATTGCCACTATGATGCCAGACTTGCAGTTACCTTTCCAGCTACAATTCATCATTTCCCATTTGCCGGTACCAAATTAGACTGCTTGGTAATGGCACGAGAGTGAACAACTTCCAGTTAACAGTTGACAATTGTATATAAAAAAATTAGCAAAAATATTTCGCTAAATATGTTTTAATAAAATTAGTTAGAAGTTTGTTGACTGATTCTGATGCAGGAATAACATTTACGGAGAAGTGGAACACAGACAACGTGTTGTGTAGTGAAGTGACTGTGGATGATCAGCTGCTGAAAGGCCTGAAGCTGTCATTTGACACTCTGTTTGTGCCTCAAACTGGGTAAATCTTTGTCATCATGCTTGCATTAGCAGCTGTTCTAATAAATGACATGTCATGTCTTCCCGATTACTAAGTTATGTGTAGGGATGTGATTCCGAATCCTGACACTTTTCATATATCTGAAATTCGACGGATACTTCAAATCCAATGATGTTGGATTTTAAGTTTTTATTCTGTCCAACTCTGCAATTACTTTATTTTTGTAATAAATTTCTACCATTGTGAATGTTATAGTAGAAAAAATATATAGCCGGTCGGCAAGTTTGCCGAGTGGGCTAAATAAGTTTGAATAGCAGTACATTGGTTGGTAGAGAGATCTGCTGCTGTGTTTTCTTTACTTTTTAGATAACAATCACAATAATGAGTTTAATTATTCATTGCTAGTTTGTTTGTAATGGATGAATTTCAACTAAGTTGAATCGCACTAGCTATAACAGCTGGTACTAATTTTGTTCATGTGACAAATCCACATCCGACCAATTTTGGACATGAAAACTAATATGCATCCGGTGGATGCAGATTTTGGCTGGTTCCATTAGATCCCTAGTTGTCTGCCAGTCTGCAGATGAGCTACAAGAAATGGTCTACGGTATAGAGTTAGAACGATCCATAAAAGCTGTACCAGACTGATTCAATAATTTCATATCACCTGGACCAGTTGAGTCAGTGCCTGGTCCAGTAGTGATGAACGGCGATGTAAACATGGCATGTTTCCTGCAACAGGTTGTGGTAATTAGTTGGTAATTCAATCCCGCAGTAGTGTGACTGACGACATCAACACTGCTGCATCTGGGTACTGATCGAATTCAGCGCATAGAGCAGCCACCCATGCTTATAGTGATCGGCCAGCATCAAAGGAGACACGCCGCTGATACTAATTACCAGTGTTGTATAAGTATATATGGGCATCACCTGGCAAATACAGTTGAACGATCCATTCTCTCCAGCAGTGCAATCTGTCACTGCCTTCACTATAGCAACTTGTTTAGCCCGCTCGGCAAAGTTGCCGGAAGGGCTATATATTTTACCGATGTTTTTTCGATATTTTTTATTTTTTTATTTTATATCTGTTGTCAGCTAGTCATACTACACTCTATACTTATTTACCAGCAGCCACACTTCTGCTATGTAGTTTTATGTTTCAGTAATAAAGAATGGTTTCATAACTGCTGTTTCAAAATGCAGATAATCCTGTTGTTTTTCTTTCGTTTGATGTTGGCTTATTAGTAACCTACTGGCTTCATTTGTCAGTGCTGACCCAGTATTGGTACAGTCGTGACCCCAGTGAAAGATTTGCTAATTGCTGTGTTGTTTTGTGTTAATTGATTTCTGCATGTTCAGTAAGACAAGTGGCAAGATAAAGACAGAATACAGGCGCAACTATATTCGCACAAATGCTGATATCAATTTCAACTTTGCTGAACCGACGGTTTTGGGTTCTGTCGTGCTTGGGTATGTGTACTGTATTGCTAATGTAAACAAGAAGCATGTTAAAAATGTTGGGCCCATTCGCCACTGCGAGCCACCTCATGCCCATTCAGCAGATGTCGCTAGCGGTACTGTCACACGCCGCCTGCGCATCGATGTCCACGACAACGACGACAACGAAAACGCGTGACAAGAGGTGACCGCTATGGCCCCATGGAATGGGCCCAATTATTTGTATAATAGACCATAATAAGTAGTTGTCAAGTCGTGTTTACCAGCTGCTGTAGTTGGTTTGTGATAAATCTTGAGCCTGTTGCCGTAGCATGCAATTGAGTTATCCTCCTTAAATATTAACCTGCCTGTTCAGCCTATAAAGTTTAGCACTCCTTTTACGCTATTTATCTGTTGTTTCTATTTTATGCTAGAAATGCTGACTGGGTGACCGAGTTACGATTTTGTGTACCGTTATTACTTACAAA
>Ga0209782_1001231_pt1 | contig 13020 bp, 11 predicted proteins | sample WorMetmaBAHAMAS1_FD_187390 | JGI IMG/M metagenome (GOLD analysis project Ga0209782, IMG submission 187390) | Marine gutless worms symbiont microbial communities from Max Planck institute for Marine Microbiology, Germany - Inanidrilus... | ecosystem: Host-associated > Annelida > Digestive system... | reverse complement strand
GTGCGCAATTCCCCTCTAACCCTGAGGCTTGTACTATATATTTATAGAGCCCAGCTTAGCCGGCGGGTTTCTCTGGCAGAGTGCCGTGTGCGGGCCTCCTATAGGTCCGCTAGCCCCTGCCATCTGTTATCCGCACCGGCGGCTCTCACCACACCCAGACGCCCCCGATCCAGGTGTGATGGCCTGTCACAGTTTAACGAGGACACAGGACCCTCTTGTACCTTGCCCGAGGATAATCTCATGCAGAAACCTGACTCAACATGGCGGCAGGGGTGGGATACGAACCCACGCCCTGCCGAATAGCCAGCCAGGCTTTTACTGCACCGCGGCCCGAGATCGCTTGACCACTAAGGCAGGTGAGTTTAGTGGTAGATACAAAGAATTCAAATGGACTCAACGAATACAGTGAGTGAGTGGATTTCTTTCAGTGTTTCAATGCTGTTGGTCATGTGACAGGAAGGGTATCTGGTAGCCAACCAGTTAAACACACTTGTGCCGTGTAACCCTAAAAGTTCTGTTTGAAATAAATGGACAAAAAACAAAGTTAAATCTGCTGATGTGCATTAACCTGGAGAACAGATGCAAGAATGGGGATGACTGTCATGTCTGAGTTGTCATTCAATTGCTATTTATTGAGTACCGAAAATGATATAGTGAATATAATAATATATATGTAATAACATAGTAACATAACATAACATATTTATTTAATGCAAGTGGTCAAACACAACCATACAAAATTAAACTAATGACTAGTTTATGACGCTGTGGAAGTCAGTATGAATGTTTATACAACGTGCAGATTATGAAATCGGTATTGTTTAGAAATTTGGTTTTTGTTAATCATTGTCATGTTGTGGGGACGAATACGTAGATGATATGGAATGTTAGCCTGCTCAGGAAGGTATGGCTAATATATTATAATATAATAGTGAATATAATTGTTAATGTAAATCGCTGTATTGTGCTTATTAGCTACATCATACAAATTCCAAACCGAAATATGGCATTGATTGAGTTTGAGGTATGCATTTTTTCCGTTATGTTCCTGTTGTTGTTCTTATTTACTGCTGTTCTGTATCAAGTGCTCTCTCAGTGCTATTGTAGCTGGTTGCCTGTATTAAAGCTGTGAAGGGTCCAAGGTTACCTGTCATGTTGAGGGATATGTTAAATTTTGCTTACACAGTACTGTTCAGTACATCCTTTAGCGAGGACGCTTATGCCTGAGCCGCATCACTGTTAACACGTGACAGTTTTGTGTAATGTGTTATGTAATGTAACGTAATGTAATGTCAATAGCTAGTTTCACAGAATAAATCAGTGAATCAGTAGCGGAATAGCATGTCTATGATGCAATGACGGGAAACAGGTGAGTCTTCAGTCTGGTACGAAAAGTTCCAATAGTTCCAGCCAATCGAACATTGTAAGGTAAGTTATTCCAAATCAGTGGTGCAACGTCTGGCGCCAATAACAGTTCGAGAACCAGGTACGTCGAGCAGTCCTTGACTGGCAGAACGGAGGGTCCGAGGTGGGAAGTAGTTCACAAGTAATGTTGAGATGTAAGTTGGCTGTGTTTGTTAGGTGGCCCTGCAACATTTTGCACGTGATAATGCCACCCTAAAATATGAACGTTTGTAACAATAATGCTGAGGGCTAGCTAGCCACTGGTTGGTGGTAGTGACTGGTGAGAGCTGTGTCTTTACCCCAGTGCTTTCACACAGATGGTTGGGTGGCAGGAAGCACATCTGGTCCATAGACAGGTTTTTTTAACGCTGTTATGCTAATCATTAGAACTGCTCCTCCAGAACAGGTGTAACCAGCTGATCCAGGTTCACCTGGAAAATGACAGTTAAACTGAAGTGGTATTAGTATTGCTGTACATCTTATCTAAGTGACGTCTACTTCACTTTAATATTTGTGATTCAGCACTAGCCCTTCCCCTTTAGTTTTGTCCTTCTTAAACCTAGAATCGTACTTGCATTGCTGCATGTCATAGATGAGTAGCTGTCGATAAAACATTGGGGCAGAAAATGTCTTTCTCATTACGCATGTATAATTGTGATCAGTTGCTTTGTAATCTTAATAACGACGAACTGCATGTAATTTAATAATGTTTGCTTTCGTTTGTCAAGTTCACCATTGTGGTTGTGAAGATGTAGAGCTGAGTGGCTATGCCGCTTGTGTATTTTGCTGTGGTAGGGTATTGAATCGGCGACAGCCCTGGTGAATTTTGCAGAGGTAACTATGGCTGGCTATTTAGCTTATTATTTTTTTATTATTGAAAATAGTTGATGACAACTGGGATAGTTTCAGTGTTATGAGTACTTCAGCATTAGAATTACAAATGTAAATTTATCACATCTTACAGAAACAACAACTGTTTTTTGGCCCTTTATCTGGGAGTAGCCGGTACCAGAAGAAACATTCACCCACTCACAACTACCTTGATCATCAGTCATCCTTTTTGCATGTGCTACAATCCATAGCATCCTCCCTGTTCAATCTGCATGTTTGACAGTCTTTGGTCACCTCTGGGTCTGGGACGCTACACTTCACACTCCACACATTTCTTCACCTGGTCATTATCTTCTTTTCACAACACATGGCCATACCATCACAGCCTTTTTTGCAGTAGTACTAAGATTATATCCTCTACCCCTAGTCTCTCTCTCCTTTGAACTCTTTATCTTTTACCTTAACATCACACATACATCTGATCATTCTCATCTCACTCTGCTTGCTGAACTGCCACCTCATTTTCTACACTTACAGGCCAGCTTATCGTCATCATCATGGACATGTTTAAAGTGGTCTAAACAGTTAACTGTTGTAAGGACCACTGTTCAGAGGAAAGAGCAGGAAAATTGAAATAAGAAGAATAAGAAATGTCAGTCAAAGTCAAACAGTTTACTTAGCAGCCTGTTCTTGAACAGCGACGGGGGCCGGTGCCACGTCGCTTGGCAGACTGTTCCTCACCTTTGCTCCTTCAACAGGAAATGCAATGATGTCCGTCTCATTTCCATGCAACGTACTACTTTACACACAACTGTTGTACAGTCTCCCCATCATAATCGTTGTCACAAATATCACATTGTAATATTAGTTAATTATCTTGTCAGTCTTTTATATTCTAGCTGGATTTCTGCACTGTGACTGAATATCACGTGTGTGGCATATTGCTGTATGTGCAGTCACATACCATAATGGTGGCCAATAGGCCGGCTCAATTCAACTACTCGACCAGCACCAGGATCAAAAGACCAGAGTATGTACTGTACTCTTGATAATGACTGCACGTCTTATTATTTTCTGTGCTTTGATTGTTCAGTCTGCTGAACCTTCAGCATTGTTAATCTCAGTGTGAACATTATCAGTTTCAGCTGTGTTCTCTGCTCTTTCATCTAGATGTTTGGATGAATATTCTGTCTTTGGATGTTGCATGTGCAGCAGCATGTAGTATGTGATAGCGTGAAGTTACACAGTGTGTTTGCTGGTTCGTGTACAGAAGTAATATGGTGACCGAGCCAAATGTTGTCATACTGATCTCTGTATCAAACGCACGTCACCCGATCACAATTGTAAGCATTTTGAATTTTTTTTACACTTACAAATTATATTTCTTATAATTTCTAATCTGTTAAGGATTATTTCCTACACTGCATTGTCACTAGAGAACCAGAGGTTGTTGGCTGAACCGGAGTTGCTGTTGAATTAGTTGGTGTTTAACGTCCCTTTTCAGCACAAATATATGGCTATATCAGGACTAAAGGTCAGGGGTAGAGATCTATCCCTACCCAGTATAGGAAGGCCACGTTTTTGTTCAGCAGTCACCCAAAAAGGGAAAGGGATCGAGAGGCTCATTTAAATTATCACGCCAGCGCAGATAACAGGGAGAGACAACCTTCACACCAAAAGACAAAAATAAATCAAATACAACACAAATAAGCATGCATCCTTAACTGAAAATACAATATAACACAATCAACACAAGCCACGTTTAGTCGCCTCCTACGACATCCCGGCGTGGAAACGGAGTTGAACAAGAGTGGTTGTGGTGGTTAGTTTTATTACCTGTGTGCTTGAATACTATTGGAAACAGTGACCGGAACGGCAGTTACGCTGCAAAAAATTGTCACTTTTCTTCAGCGATTCTGTTCTGGAACAAGTGGAGATAGAAATAAAGACAACTGAGAGACTGCTGGCAAATCCAGATGCATGTGGTTCACCTAGATTACTTCCAGAAGTCTACTTGATACTTTAGTGTTTCGTAACTTTTGTTGTTATTTCTTCTGTAAACTCGTGAAACTTGACAGCATTTTTCGGTAAACGTGCTAACAGAAAGAGAGAAGAAAAAATTAACATAATATAGCCACACGTATTGGAGCAAAAAATTGTACACTAATGCTAGATGATAGTGAATTAGGACAAACTGAAGTGGTTTGTTTATAATAAGTGGCAGCAAGGTGATCGATTGTATGATATGATAAACTGGTGTGCTTCTGTAGGAAGTAATCAGTGCCATATGTGCACCATATGGGAATGTACTGCGCATTGTCATCTTCAGAAGGAATGGTGTTCAGGCCATGGTCGAATATCCTTGCATTTAGCCGGTTTTGTTCTTTAATAAAAGAGTTTGTGATTTATGTTTGGTAATCTGATATAGATTTATGCACTTGTTGTGACTGGTTTGAACCGTACTGATGATACTTAATAATGTGTCCACTAGGTGATATACATTGACAAAGCCACTAAAACCACTGTGCTTGAATGATATTGCATGGTGTAATGACGAATTGAGAATCAGTATCAGATTGTCATTTTACATTGTGTCCCAATAAAAACTAGACTAGACTCGATCATAAATTGCTATAATTCATTTGTCAGTTTTGTCTGAAATTTTGGACACAATAAATTTTGAAACAAACTAACATCATTTCATTTTAGAGAAGTATGCGATGTCAGTTCTGTTAACATTTGAAATACACCACAGAAAATATACCTTTCCAACACAGCAACTTTGGTTTTATTGATCTTATTGAACAAGTATTTCGAAGACACTAGACCAGTTTCTGTTCAAACATTTTTTTACAAAATTTTATGCACATATACCTTCGGCTGTATTTGGACCGCTATATTTCTCACCAGCTCATTTCCAAGTAAATGTAATACTAAATTATATTCTTATTAATGAATTTATCATTATCAGTTACTATTAATCATCAACAAACTAACTATTAATTGTTTATCACTTCTTCTATGCATACTTACTTATTTACCTTCTTATTTAACACTTACTTACTTACTTAGTGTAAGAGTTTGTACTATTTTCCATCACAATATAAAACATGCAGCAGAATGACGTAGTATTTTATTTGGCCATCTGTGCTGTCTAGCTACTGTTTATGCTGTATTTCTTAACATTTTTGTGCAAGTTTGACAGCATTCAGTCTGCTACTCAAGCCAAGAATGGCCTTCATGGTCAGGACATATACTCTGGATGCTGTACCATTAAAGCTGAATTTGCCAAGGTTCGTCCAGTTGTGAATTGGTTATCTCTCTCTCATTGATAGTGACAGATTTTGTGATTTTGTTGTAACTGACTTCAGATCCACACAAGCAACCAAGAATTGTTGTAAATTCTCTCTCAGCATCTGTTTAAGAATGTTTGACATTAGAATTCTGACTGGCCAGGCATACAGCCATTGTTTTAGATTTTGCGTTGACTGGAGATGGCAGAGTTAAGCACCGAACTCCGACTGGACACAAGCTTCAGACAGTTTAACATTTTTAGGGTTGTGGTTTTAGTCTAGGTCTCGAGACTCAAATTTTCAAATTCTTGGTCTAGGACATCAGCACTGATCAGCAACACCAATCTGTTATTTATTTTTACAGTATATGGTAGCATAGCCTACGGTTATCAATTTTTACTGTTGAATTTTGATGCTGGACTGTATTTCGACATATGTAGTAATAACAGGGCATTGATTGTAGTTTTGGCTTTTTGAGACCTGGTGTGTTGGTTTTGGTTTTGCTTTCGAACGCTTGAGTCTTGGTCCTGGTCTGGGTTTTTGAAGCCCTGGATCTTGAACCTGGCCTGACTTCAACTGTAAAATGTAAAGTTATTCCATACTTTTTTGAGCATTGGGCCCCTGCCGGAGCTGATCACGGTGTACAGGCAGTCAGCCCACAGGTGACTTTAAGCCATCCACCCGGCAGTAGGCTGCTATTACTTTCCGCCAGGCCTGTGGTTACCTTACCCGCCGAAGAGCGTCACCACCCATCAGTTGGTATTAAATTATACTGCTTGGTGACAGAGGCATATTGGTGTGAGCAGCTTGCCCAAGGCTGTTACTTGGTAGTGGACCAGCTGAGATTTGAACCCGCAGTCTTTTGGGTCGCGAGCGAACGCTCTACTATTACCATTGTCTTGAGTGGGTGGTTTGCAGAATGTCATTGTGTCAACCAGGCTAGACTCTGCCTCTTTTATCAGGTCATATGCAGTGGAACTCTGTGGCTGGAAAGTAACTGTTCACCGGACTTCTTCCAACAGATTATCGTTTCTTGTTGTGTCACCTATGCCATGGAAAGAACATATACTAGCATTTTTTATATCACCGGTTTTGATTGATATTAGATTAATTAGGAAATAGCGACATTTGATTAGTTGATTTAAAAAAAAACTTTGGTGATTTATAGCCATTTAATAGTTACATAATTGGTGTGAAGCTTCGTAATTCTTATATTTTATTTTGTGTGTATTTTAGCCGCCTACTTTGAATGTGAAGAGAAATGAAGGAGATACATGGGATTTCACTGGTGAGTGTCGATCTTTTGATCTCTGTTCAGCTTATCGATTTATTGGTTAAAGTAATTAATTTGTTTGTAAAGTGGTAATGTGTTGAATAATTAGTATCTGAAATATTTTAAAGTTGTTTTAGTGTTTTTGAATGTTTGTAATTGATATACATCTAATGCTAATGATACGGCTGCATATCACAGTATCGTCAGTTTGTCATAAACATCTTAAACTGATTGTTCGAATTTGTCACCGATTTATCAGTGTTTTACACTTTTTTTGCACAACTGTTATATTTGTTGGCTCTGTGGTTTCACAAAAGCATCCATTGGATGACTCTTCCTGGAGCCTAGCCAGTATTATTAAGATGCCCATGGCAAAACATTGCAAGTATAACGAAGAGAGTTCATAGATTACTATTTTTAGATTTTGTGGTGACTCATGTGGTTAAGGCATAGGACTAGTGACTCGGTGGTTGTGAGTTTGAGCCCCAGCCACCATGCTGTCAACAAACAACCTTGGACGAGTTATTTACACCCATGTGCCTTTGTCATCAGGCAGTATAACTTGGTACCGGCAAAAGCTAGGGTGTAAACAGGCACACCGTGCGATGCACTGGCCACGTATCTGGTCTTGCAACATAAGCTGATGTTTGGTTGGGTGCTACAGAAATGAAGATCAGCGCCACTCTTTGGGCCAAAGTGGCTCGGAAGGGATTACATTTTTTAACCTATTTTCAGATGAGATTGTATGGCATTAAATGAATGTAAACTCAGATAAATTGTCAAGGACAAAGCAACAGATGGTTTCTGGTTTTGTCATGCTTTACTTTTATTGAATAGCTGACATAATTGAGCAAGCTGTTAGATAGTTTAACTTAGATTTGTCTTACCAGTCTGATTATTGTGCAAAGACACCCGTTCTTGCTTACGTTTATGTCCATCAGTGAACTTTCACAGTTCATCTCGATAACACGGCGTGGATAGTGTTAAATTTCCGTTGTCGATAAGCAACACTTATGAATCACGTGGGCTCATACAGTGACATGCAACAGACACATGAGCACTGTCACCAGCATACAGCACAACATTCTGGACACAAGTGATACAACAGCATGCATAACCATGCACTTGGACCAGCACCGCTGACATTGCTGATGACAGACAACACCGCACTTTTACTCGCATGCACCGCTTCACGCACGATGGTAAGGTGCTGCATATCTTGCTGACACCCAGTTTGTTGTTGTTCCTAATATCTTCGTTGTTGTCGTTGTTATCATAATTATATTATAATCGTTGCACTGCCTGCATTCACTGAAATTTGGCAGTGCAGTATTCTTGTCACAAATGGTTTTATCTTATTGGTGTTATCCAAGAATTATATTTGCCATTTTTCCTGTCATTGATTACATCGTTTTATCACTGTTGACCAATAGAAATGTAGGCCATTACATTTTTTGAATGACTCAGATTTTCGTAATATTTGGTACACGAAATACAGATAAAATTTCACACTGGATGATTATAACTGTGCTACTGAATGTAGCTACTGTATCTTGGGAAATGCAGGTCTTTAAAAAAAAATAAGTGGACTTGAGCATTTGCAGCTAAAATCGTACAAGTTGTACAATGTACATCATGAAATTGGGTTTACTTTTTCTTGATGAGAAACTGTTCACCATATTTCTTACTGATTGATTATGTGTACCAAAAATTATAACTAGCAAATTGTTTTTGGCTGAGTTATTAAAAAAGGTAACATTTTTATTTAACCCACATTGTCTTAATTTATTTTGTACTCAGGATACTGAAAACCTGATGGATAGTGAAATGTTATTTTTTGCTGTGGGCATTTTGTCCTAGACATTTTTGTCATATGTAATAACCATTCAATATCTGCACGGTAGTCTATATTGTGTACCATTTTAATATAAGCTATGCACTTCTCCCAAAATAGATTTGTGATAATGTTTTTAAAATGTAGGTGCATCTAGTTGGTGCTGAAAATCTGTTTAGGAGACGATACCTTTTAGTAGCATGTGTCCAACAAAAATGACTATTATAATCTGCACAGTTATAAGGCAGATTAAAATGTTTGCCTAATGTTCACTGGTTATGTGATTTCTCTTGATGAATTAAGTTGAGTGATTTGTGTAAGTTTTGTTATAATATCATAAAGAGATAAATGTGATATGATTACATTGCATCATCAAGTCGTTAATTCTGTGCATGTAATGAAGCGTGTTATGTTCGTTGCAGATTGCTAACACGTCGCCGATGGTGCTGTACATCGCAAGATGCTGCCGGCGGACCCAAGATGATTGGAATTACTACGCGTGCTGTAGCATCACTGTTACTACACTGCTATGAGTTAAGATCACATAGGTGATGTGTGTATGTATGTATGTGTGTGTGATTGGTTGGTTGTACTGTAGTCAGGGAGAACGAGCCCTATCCACCACCGCCAAGGCAGCCGGGACCACTTCTGGCTGAACCGCAGTATGTGCCCAGACCACCAGCTCCTTACGGTGAGTACTGAATAATAGATTATACCTCAGTAATAAGTGTATGGTAAACAAGAACTTACTGCATTCAGTTAACTGTTTTTTACGCTTAGTATTCTTGATGACACATCCCCTATTCAAATGATTATGACTCGAGGACTAAATATAGTTTTTAGTTCCATTCAGTCGTAGTATTCTAGTACATTTATATTTACTAACTGCGTAGGTAGAATGATGTGATTGGTGACAGTGTTCAACTTCATTGACACTGGATGCATTATAGTGCACTGCATGAGTTGCTGTATGCATTGAATTGTATTGCAGTGCATTGCGGCACTATGCAGCACCATATCCAGTGTGAAGGAACTTTAACAGTGTCCATTTATCGCTCCTCCTCCTCCAGTATTCTGCTATACAGCAGGTTTCTGACATGGCGTTCTCTGACTCCGTCTCCATCTGTCTTCAGCTTTTTGCCTCAGTGCCACATAACCATCTGTTGCCAACATCTTTCTTTCATCCGTCCTTCTATAATATCCATCATTTATCGCGGCATTTGAAATTGTGAATATACATTACAGTTTGCTAGATTTGTTTGATCGACAGTAACATTATCTAAACAAGACGGCTGTTTTCCGCACGATTTCAGAAAAGGGATTGCTTTTGGTACTTTCACACCGTTGGTCATGCATCGGGAAGAGCAGCTCGCCTAGAATGAGATGCTGGCATGGTTTTCTGGAACAAAAGGCAGATGATTTGTATATGTATCAGCTGATGCCAATTTGAATGGTCGTGCTGTCTCGTCAGTTGGCTTTTCGTCAAGCAGTGAGCAGTTTTGGCACTTGCAGGCCAATAACCCACGGCATTTATGTGGATGTTCAGTATCTCATTGCCATTGCCTTAGCTGTTGCATTTCGTTCATTTAGTGGTTGTAGGTTTAGTTTTATTTTAGCCTAGGTTTACTGTGTTGTTTGTAGTTTTTCTCCCGGCTTTGATTTTGATTTTCTCTGTACTAGCCAAGACATTGGCTGAGAAAAGCATCTCCGAAATGACCCATTTAGTTGTGGAGTGGGACATGAAATCTTAACTCGATCAATTAATTGTTTTTAGGTAAAGACCTTGTTCATCTGGTCTCTGTGTCTGTCTGTCTACATGGTTGTAAATGATTCAGTCATATCAGTCGGTGTATTTGCATACAAGGAAATTATGGCGGCGGAGAGATGTCGAGAAGACCACCATATGGATATAGTCAGTCAGACTATGGACCTGGACCAGGTGCTGGTCAGTATCCGATGCAGGGTCCTGGTTATCAGGGAATGCAGTATGGATCTGGTGGCTATGGGTCGGACATGTATGATGGATCTGGTCCTTCCTATCCAACACCGGTCTGTAGCATTCTTCAGTGTTGATTCTTAAGTAAATAACATGAATCATCGTCATGTGTCATCTTCTGATGTAGAATGATGATGTGTCATCCATATGCAGTGAACTTGCAACTGCTTTTTAAGTGTCGGCTTATCGATTGCTTTGTTATTCAACCACTTTCTCATTAGCCTACAGTTTCTCTTAATTACATGCCCTTCCTTCTAGTGATATACCTGCAGTTATTTGTGTTTACCTGAATTTGTTGCAAAACTCTGGTGGTTGAAACTTTTAAACATTACAGCAAATATACACTGTAGTCCATAAAGACATCACTATTTTTATTTTTCATTTTTTTCTAATTCGGTTAAAACGAACGCAATTTTAATAGTTTTTGGTACACACAATACTGAAGAAAGTTGACACAAATGTTTGTGCATTCATCCACTACACATGAACAATACCGAAACTAAAATAAAACGAAACCATTTTAGAAACTAAAGCTGAAACCAGATAATACATCAAATTACATTCACGCCGTAACAAAGACAAGTGTGACGACATTGTTGGTTTGATTATATCACATACTTTTTGTATTTTTTTTGTAAATCAGAGTGCACTGTTGAACGCGTACGAGTCTCAGTCGATTGCAAGTTCAAGTGGCTGCAACCCTTCATGCGTGTTGATGATCTACGGCCTCACTCCAGACAAGTTCAACTGCCAGCGAGTCTTCAATTTGCTCTGTGTTTATGGAAATGTCATTAAGGTAAGAGTTTTTCTGCAGAACATCGTTAAGGGTTAAGGGTAACGTTGCTTCTGGGCTCTCAGGTCGTGAGAATAAATGCATTTTGTTTCCAGTCCAGATGTTGTGGAAGTCCAACAAACTTGAGTTTTATTTTTTATGTTTATTTTGATATATAATATCTTTAGGGTTACTGTTTTGTATGTCTGGTTTTGGTGTGTTAAGATTTTTTTCATATTAACATAAGTGATTTGCTGGGAAGTACGTCTCTACGGTTGTGTTGAATTAAACTTTTGTCAGTTAATTTTAATTTACTCCACAGTCACAAATACGATGTGATAGTGTACAAGTTATGTCTCCAAGAACAAGAAACTCATTAGAAAGCCGTCAGTCGTGGCTTCACCGACCACTTTAGTAACGTTTCTAGCTGATCATGAATTTTTGGCTGGCTGTTACTTACTGACAGTTTCCATTATAGGTGTGCTTTTCAGTCACAGTGCTGTAGTTGGTTTTCCACATCTAATAGACAGCTACATTGATACCATAACTTTGCATTCTGTGACCTTGACCTTTACGGTCAGACTTAAGCTGGGTAGTGTCATGGTGAACTAGAAATCAAATAGCTAGGTCTAAGGTTATGTCAAAAGTTATCGTCTGGACACATGCACACATGGCTGACTGATTGCTTTAGCGACGTATTGTTGCTGATATCCTGTAACATTAACTGGGGCATTTTGTATTGCGCTCCCCCCTTACTAGAAGACCGAGGGCACATCCATTTCCTGGTGTTCTCATATGCAGTCAACAACATTATTATGTAATTTGGCTAAAACCGTTGCAATAGTTAAATCATACAGAGCACCAGGAACAACACATTCAGCAGCTACAGTGGCGCCAAGAACTTATGACTATCAATATCATAATAGTAAATACTGGAGAGCAGGCGTAAATAAAGAAATGCTCCTGCCATCAGTCCAGTGGTAGATGAAGATGAGTCCAGGCTGTGTGATAGGGTCCGTGCTGTGTGTTTCCTTGAGTGATTTGACCCTGCTGCTTTAGAGACGCAAGGACATCCAGCCCATAATGAAGCCTGCAGTGCTTATTCAAAAGATTTCCATCTGCAACAAATGAAGGAAGGAAACGGACGATGAACCTGCTAACTGAAGTTTGCCGGCAAAATGGCCGTTAAAACAGATGTATGTGGGTATCGTACAGTGAACTGTACGAAAAACGTAGCCTGCTCCACGAGTGTTGCTAACTTCACGTATTGCAATTGCATCGTTCATGTGATGTGCAACTTTGGCAAACTCGTGATTATTTTTTTTCTGTGGATTGTCAGTGTGACACGTGTGCTGCTGTGTGTAGGTGAAATATCTGAAAACCATCGACGGCGCAGCAATGGTTCAGATGGGCGATCGAGAAGGGTGTGATCGCGTGATTCACAATTTAAATGGTGCTTCATGTTTTGGCAAAAACTTGTCTATCAGGTGAGTTATCGCTTGCTACATATTTCAACTTTTGGCACCGTCTCTTCTTAAGTTGCAAGCCCAGGCAGCTTATCCCTCGAATTGGACTCTTTCAGCCATTATAAATTTAAGTCACAGTACAATTTATATG
>Ga0209782_1001230_pt1 | contig 13022 bp, 13 predicted proteins | sample WorMetmaBAHAMAS1_FD_187390 | JGI IMG/M metagenome (GOLD analysis project Ga0209782, IMG submission 187390) | Marine gutless worms symbiont microbial communities from Max Planck institute for Marine Microbiology, Germany - Inanidrilus... | ecosystem: Host-associated > Annelida > Digestive system... | reverse complement strand
CACAGCTCCGCAGTATCTACAAGCCTACTGCGAACCGATGTCAGCACGCTCCAGTCGTCGTCTTCGATCCGCCAGTTCCAGTCTTTTGGCTGTTCCACGCACCCGGACAAACTACGGCGATCGTGGTATCGCCGTCCATGGACCTCGTGTGTGGAACAGTCTTCCTGATGAACTGAGATCACCCGACATCACTCTGACCACGTTCAGAAACAAACTGAAGGCGTTATTATTTAACGTGTAACTGTTGTCTTCAGCGCATTTGTGGCATCCCGCGAAAGTGCGCTCTATAAATGTGCTTAATAATAATAATAATAATACTGCTTGGTGACACATCGGTGTGAACAACTTATTTAAATGTTACCACCATAGCAGCTTGGTACTGAACTGGTGACTATCAAGTCACAAGTCCAGTGCCATAACAGCTAGACCACTGAGCCACCCGCTAGTCTAGAAAGCATTTATATGAAATAATGAGCCAACCTTAGCATCAATATAAAATATGTACTAACTAATAATCAGTCATTTTTCTGATTTTTACAATTCTGTGAGACTGAGCAGTATTTATGAACTATTGTTGTTAAGCTGCATTGCTCTGTAAGATATAGCATAAGCAGCCTGTTGGTACTGGTCAAAGTCTTGTTTGTTTTTTATGTCTGTCCATTCATCCGTCTGTCCATTTTGTAAAGACTATATTTTGGAAAAATGGCAGACTGGATGGAATGCCGTTTCAGTTGATGGGTCGGTTGGGCCCAAGGGACGATGTATTAGATGTGGGTCCAGATTCCCCATTGGGAAGTGGCAAATTTTGGGGAATGGTGTGGCACAATGTTATGTATTGGGAGAATGTGGCATTGGCTGTGCAAAAGCGACTGAACCAGTCAAGCTGCTGTTTGGAATAATGAGTGGGTGGGCCCAAGGAATCATGTATTAGATGGGTGTACACATTGATGCCACCTGGCAAATATGCTTTAACGATTGTGTGCAGCAGCTATGAAAATTCAACTAAATGACCAATTGTGCATTAATTTTTTGTACCATTCTGTAGTATTAGTTTTATTTAACATATATTTGAGTGTAAATGATTAGGTGCAAATTTTGTTTAGTATCTGTGACATAAAGCGGGTAATTTGTATATAGTTGTCGGTATGTGGAAATGCTGCTAGACTGTGAAGGAATTATTGAGGAAGCAATCATGCTTGGTGCACCAGCGACGGGCAATGCTGATGACTGGCGCCCCCTGGCAAGAGTTGTTTCTGGTCGCATTGTCAACGGATATAGCAGGTTGTTCACCGCATTTTTGTTAGCAACTTAACAGTGTTATATATGCCCACTTATTACCGATGCTGGCAGTGGCCGATCCATGGGCAGGGTGGCATCTGTGACTTTATTTATGTCTCTATGTGTGTCTATGCTCATAAAGGAAAAAAGGCTTGAGATGTCAACACCAAACTTGGTGGGCATACAGTACACAGCGGTTGCACAGTGTGCATTGACCCTGAGGTCAAAAGGTCAAAGGTCAAGGTCATATGGTTATCAAATGCGCTGCCAGTGTGGGAAGCATGTCGATAGGATTGTTTGGTTTTCTTGTTCAGAGTAGCATTAGTTGTCTTTTTCTTGCTATTTTATGGCAGTTTTGCAAATTTCTGTAAATTACCAATCATCAACAGTACTTATATCTATATACCTATCTCCAGTTTGTCAGTTGTTTTCTAGTTTAATTGGAGTTAACCAATTTCTGTATGGTTCTGTTTTTTTGTTTTTTTTATATCTTTCAAAAGATAATTTCTGGGGATACATAGCACAGGCTTTTTACGAGTCAAATGTTCTTCATGTCACCTAGCCAGCAGCATCAAAGCATTGAAGCAAACACAGTGCACTGACCCAACAGGTGGCTTTGTCTTATTGTTTTATGTAACTGGTAACTCTTTGATTTTCCACCTCTGTGATTTTTCCATAGTGATTGGCTACATGATTACCAGAACTCATCATCAGTAGTGGACAAACTCACAGACATCCCATGTATAAATCAGTGAGTCTGCTGATATTTTTCTTGCTTTTCCATAAAAGTCTGTGTAAACTGCAAGACACACATCTGTTTAATGGTCATTTTCCAAGTGAACCAAGAGATTTGATGCTGATAAGGAACTGATGCTAGATTCTTTTGTGTTAATTAGCTAATTAGGAAAATCATTCACCAGTCTGATCCATTGCTGTAAAAGTTGTTGATAAACAGTCCCTAGCAGTAAGCATAAAGCGATAGCTAGTGTCTGTTTGTCCCATTTTTTATGTGGCTATGATTAATTAATTTGCAGTGCTCCAATGTGTCAACATATTGGTTAACCCTTTGTTCAATGGCTGATGCACTTGTCACATTTACAGTTTGATGCAGAGTTTGATTGTGTGAATTAATAATGGTATGAATTTACCACACATCACTCATGCAATACAGTGCGGAATCATACAAATTTACTAGTGTTATCTGAAATTCGATCAGACTGTGTATGAACACACCGTACTCGACAGACTAGCAAAACAGTAAGCAGTTTGATCTCCTGATAATTAAACTTACACTGGCATTGAGTCAGCCAGTTATAATTGTTTCTTTGATCATTATTTCAGTGGAAATTGCACTTATTGTTAACAAAATATAATATTTGTTAAATTATGTAGAAGTGACTGGCTGCTAAAGTTCATGTATCGGACAGCGTCAGTTCAGTTCACTGTTGCTGGTCTTTCAGCCGTCAAGTGGACGCATCGTGTCATGCACAACATTGATCTTACACACATTGTTAGTACATTTAATGCATCGTAGTGACTGTACAGTTCTTCTGCAACATCTTTGCAAATGTTTCACTTCATTATTTTCAATACGAACAAATAATATGCAGCCATGTCAACGTGCAGACCTACCATCCTAAACCCGTACCCTAAACCTAATCTTTGACCTTTTGACCTCAGGGTTAGTATGTGCTAAGAGCCATAAACTATATCTGTACCAATGTTGGTGTTGATAACTGAAGTCATTTTCCTTTCAGATCATGGACAGTTGCAGATGATGACCCTACCCATGCCTCAGCTACTACTGGCTTTGGTAATAACATGTATACGTTCATATGTGCACATCGTGTGAACTGAGCACATCATCCGCGCAAGGCATTTTATCAGATTTTAACTGCTCGGCTTCGAGTGATTGTTCAGAGCAAGCAAAACTTGGCTGTGTTTTCTGACTAGTTCTGGGAATTGTGCACAAGTGTAATTATTGCTGGTACTTACTGATACTCAAGTGAATGTGACGTAGATAACAGTTACCAGTTTGACAAATTTCCATACACCTACTAAGTCCTTCAGTGGTGTTATGGTGAGGCCAAGAGAATGGCATCCCAACTGTTCAAAATCCTGCACCAGTAGTTAGTTTCCCTTTTTGAAAAGTAATGGGACAGGTTTCACAATATAAAAACAATAGTAATTGGGCCCATTCCATGGGGCCATAGCGGTCCCCTCTGTCACGCGTTGTCGTTGTTGTCGTCGTCGTCGATGTCGTGGACATTGATGCGCAGGCGGCGTGCGACAGTGGCGGCATACAACAGTAGTGACACCTGGTGAATTGTAATGTAAAATTAGGGCGTGCGGCGACTCGCAGTGGCGAATGGGCCCAACATTTTTCAAATGCTTCTTGTTATTGTTAAGAAATTAGTCACTCTATTTATATGACAATATAAACTGACTAATTGCTTTGTACAACTCAATGACAGTAGTAATGAGTAACAAATAAAGTATTTTACATTCGAAGAAGCATGCTAGCGCAAAGTCGATGTCTGGTCTAGGTTTCTGGACACTTTGACTATGCGAGACAGATGGATGCTGTGCTGGAAGTAATCGGGATCAGGACAAAGAAGCACGCGGAGCTAGGTTCGGTGGACTCGCTGCGGCAGTGGTCAGCCGTTCAGCGCAGTAACGTAATGGACACTGCGTCTCAGGCAACACTGGTCACTCCTCTCAGTCCAATGACCGACTCGGCGCTCGGCGATGAAGTTGATGAAGCTGTCGAAGCCATTGACTACGTTGAAACGTCGGACGACATTGTACCTTCGTGAAACCGGTGCCTGCTGTATTTGCATTGTTGATACTGCTTCTACTATCATGTACTTAGTCCTTTATTACAGAGTAGTCAAAAACAGACAATAAGTACTGTTATTGCCGTTAGAATAGAAGTGAAATTATAATGCTATATATAGTAATTAGAGGACTGTGTGGCAACGTTAAACTTCGATGACATCTAAACAGTTTGCAGAAACTACAGACAATCATGTGAAGTCACAGATCGGTGTAATACCATGAGATGCAGTAGTGTGCAGTGTTAAGGTCTGTCAATTAATATTGCCAGTATGTAACAAAATGTATGGCAAACAGAGATGGATCAACCCTAGTCCACATTTGGTTCAGAATGTCCCCAAGAGCTGCAATGGTCAGTGTACTTCATTTATGCCAGTGATAATCTGCTCTGCCTACAGACACTCTTGGTCGGACAGCTGGAATGGCATCTGACCTGTTAAAACATCCACTTATACCCAACTTGACCCAACGTGGAGTAATTTGGGAAACTAAAGGGCACAAACTGTATTAATAACAAAATGGGGCTTAGTCCCGAGACCTAACTGATGTATTATTTCAGCATATTCTAACAACTTCTTTGAGTTATGTCATGTCACAAACCTTATGCTGCCAAAACTTAGTGGTCAACAAAATTGAGGTTCGTATGCTGTTAGTGGTCAGTTGTAGCACTTGATGAATGCCGCCAACTTATTACAATCTGCCAGTGACGACAAGTTTACAAAGAAAAATGTTATTTATGAAACCATTCCATTGTTTCATTTATATGTAGAATATATATTTGTTTTCATTCTCTGCTGTGGACAGACTTAATTGTGATGCTTGTTTTTTTTGTTTTTTTTTGCAATTAATTAAGTTGCAGCTTCTCAGAAATAGTCTAGTTTTAAACTAGTTTGTGTTTAACCAGTATTGTTCTATGTTTTGCATGTTATTTGTTAATGGTGATATTGCCTTCAGTACTTTAACACTGATTGTTGGTTGTCAGTCAGGAAGGCTATATAACATGTGAAAGCTATACGATGACATGCTGGCATGGTTATCTGTCTGCAGTGTAGTGCATGTTATCTAGCTGATTCCATTTTCACCCAGTCATGTTTGCTTTAGTGTAATCCAGAGTGGCACTACCTTTAGTGCCGGCTTGTGCCAGTTGTTCTTGAAAAGGCCATTAATGAGTATTTGGTTCATTTGTAAATGATGAGTACTACATTGTCTTATAATACTGTTGTAAAGTTTCCTTAAATTCATAGCTGGATATTGTATTTTGCATACACCGTGGTTTGATAAAATTCAGAAAAAAATGACAAGTGTGTAATGTGATGATAAGACAAACAGTTTTAGTTTCTTCCAAATCACCATAGCCATTATCACAATAGGAAATCGACCGAATCAGCTAACTTACTTATGCTGTACCCATGCATTGGACCAGACCGATCTCTGATACCAAATTTTGGATTGTATGGTTAATTGGTATATGAAACCGGCCACATTTCGAACTTTCATTTGTGTGGGATGAGGCAACTTGTATTTTCATTGAAAATTTATCTTATATCTTTACTTGAGGTATGCCTGATGCACAACCACATGGTGAGTCAAAAAAGTACCCCCTTAAGACTTGCATATATTTTAGCTTGTGGCCATCCTCTGCAGATGAAAATTTACCCAGTTGTTTGTCATTCTTATTCTCACCTATTTACAAATTTTGGTCCACATACCTCAGTGTTTGTGAGAATTGCAACAATTTTTGTAAGCACAACTTGACAATTTTAACAGTTCAGCACAGCCTTTTGCAGTATTCACAAACTTCTTCTGAAACAAGCTCAAGATCATTACATTAATTAATAAAATCATATGGTGACTGTTATGTCAGTAATCACATCTATATTCAAAATGTCTCAGCTGACACACTAGCCTCCAGTTGCTTGCAAAAGTCCCTATTTCACACCTTTAACAATAGATCTATGCAGCAAGGCACTTTAGATCTGCTGCAGTGCATTCTTCAACTCGAGGAATTATTTTGGGTATAGCACGGTGTTCGAGGCTATTGCAAGCAGCAAAGGTGTGGGTTAATACATATACATTCAGATAAATTTGTATAATGCCAAAATCGTATAACGAATCAGAGGCGATGTATTAATGATGTAACCATGATGTAATTTATGTGAAGATGCTAATCTGTATTTTATTATTCTGCAAGTGTTCAAAATCCAACAGTAATGCTTAAAATCAAAGTGAAAAAATGGGGGTACTCGTGAACCCCCAATTCATTAAATTTTAACTTAAGCTCCCCAAATTTGATACAAATATAAACTGCCTATTACTGAGCAAAATTTTGCTCAAAAAGGCTTAACAGGTGGGGGGTTACTTTTTGGACTCACCCCGTACATCTTATTTCTCTGACTTGACAGCAAGCATCCTTTTACGTGGAAGGAAAGACATTATTGCTAGCTTTCAGTGCTATACCACAGTGTGCTGTACTCAAAATTGGGCACTGCCCAAATAACGGTATTTGGGGAAGAAGGCTGCCGTTGCCGCATGAGTGACAACTTTACAAGGGGCATGAGCTTTCGGTACAATGCCATAATTAGTTATCGTTACGCCAGCATTTATCCCACACTTGTGTTACGGTTAAACTTGTTAAGATTCCTGGACATTCTGGAATAGCAGGAAACATTATGGCAGATAAATTAGCGAAGGATACTGCATACAAGCTATTCAAAGGTGAAGTCTTACTCAGCACTAATGTTACTGTATCATCTGCCTTCAATATGTCTGTTGAAATCTCACGCAAATCATGGCAACGTTTATGGGAAAATAAACATTCTGGTCGATATACTCATAATCTCATACCATATGTTAATACGAAAGTTTTTTTTCCTACTCAGCGTGACATTGGTATATCATATTGCAGACTACTACTACATGACTATGTTGAAAAATGACAGTTACCGGTCTGGTACATCTATCACCTCTGTCTGTGATTGTGGATATAAATGTGAAACATCTGAACACTTTCTATTGCATTGTAGTCTCTATCATGACATCAGAAAAGATATATATGAGCAGTTACCAGACATTCTGAATATGTCAAAGGACACAAGAAATTATACTATTTCAGGCAGTTTATTACTTGCTCACGAATATGAATATATCAGCAAAAGACAGAACATCTTCATCAAAGATCTTCTATTTGAGTTCTTGGCAAACACTACAAGAGCATTATGACAGCATTACTATTCATTGTTTTAACTTTCATGAATTACAGCATGAGATTAACCCAGTGGAATTTATTATGACGGCAAATTACTTTTGGACAACACTTGTGGTGTAACCTGGCGCATGAAAGGCCGTGGAAGAACGACAACAACAACAACAATAATTAGTTATTTCTTTCGTTTCTAAAATAGTGATTCTTTGTATCTTGTTTACATTTTGTGTAAACAGAGATTTTAATTGCAAAGTTGTTACTTTCTGTTATATCTCTATGTCTTATATGATTTTTTACAATGAATCGTTGATAAGAAGGCAGTTATATTATGTAGTTCGTTTGTAGCAGTTAAGAAATGGATAATCCTTCACCGGATGCTTCCTTGCAGCCAACTGAAAATATCGTAGGTGGCGAATCCGTGTGTGCAGTCGTTGATGATGCGATGCCATATTCCTTAATAGATATGTCCTCCACTGTTTCAGCTGTACCACCTGAAAAAATTTCAGACAGTAACGGTGCTTTAGTCACTACTGATGATGGTGACCAGAGGTGGTCTGTACAGATAACCTCCGATCAAGTTGTAGAAGATGATGATGAGTCTATGTCTCACGTAGAATCATCTGACCCTTCTGATATGTATCGTGACATTCGTCATATTTTAATCATGGACGTTGTACAAGAGATGGACGAGGTGGAGCGATATTCCTATATCAGTTTTGTGGCATATGCCATGCATCAGTTGTTTGAGTATTCCGCGTGGAATGAGTATGTTATGTTTTACTTGCTCACAATTCACTTGTAATATTTTTGTGCTTTTATGATTTTTAGATTTCAATTAACGGTCAGGTTTTATAGGCTGCAGGGAGAAACTGCAGTTTTGTATTCAGTTTTGGTTGTCTTTAATGATTCATCCCTAGATCGAAAGGTAAAAAAAACTGCAGTCATCCTTCAAAAACAACAACCAATGCTATTAATTAACAAATAGGCATGTCTGAGGATGTTGTCTATTTTGCATTAATTAAATAGATAATACTTCTTATAGAGTATTTAAACTTTTTCAAATAGTATTTAAAGTGCTTTTTATTGTTTTAATTCATCTTCATCGGTGTCATATTATTCAGTCAGTTTTACCTATTTTATTGTTATTAGGCTAATCTATTAATCATTATGAAATTAGCAAGCATAGGTTTTAAATTTCACTTCATAGAATCTGTAATTTACAAACATGAGAAATGTTTTCAGAAATTCAGATTTTACGTCACAACTAAAGACAGATTCCAGTTTTCCAACTGCCACTGGGACAGAAAACATTTCTACTTCATGAGGATGAACTGCCCAGCATGTCACGTGAAGCCAGCCTGTTTTTAGGCCTATCTAGGTTGATTTCTGTTTGTCGGACAATTTGTCTGTTGTTAACGTCTGTGAATTCTGCAAACCAGCTGACTGAATTAGGAATATAAAACAGTAATCACTTTTTGATTATTGGTGGTTTTTGTTGTTTTGGATTTTGATTTCCAAAAGTCTAACAATTTTGGCATACAGATGAGTCTGAAATCATAAGTCATGGCATTAATAACCTGGGTTTCGGCATTAGATGAACTCTGAAAACTTCAAGGTTTTAGCTTTGCTTTTGGGAACTGCAACAATGCTAATATTTTGCGTGGTATTTACATGTTACGTTTATTGCCTATTTTATATCTTTTAGGCTATCTTTTCAGTGAATATTAATTATATTTGTTCTTATTACTTATAGTGTATGTTGTCAGGACTTTTCAGAAGAAGTGTATTAAGATGATGCTTGAACATCTTAAACTTCCACACCATGTAAGGGCCACATGTGATGTCTAGTAAACAGCTTTTTCAGTACTGCATATTCTCTAGAGTGATTCTGTATAGATCATTAGTGCGAGATGTAATATATACATCTCGCACTTATGCTACGATGTCAGTGTCTGTCTGTCTGTCGGTGACGGAAGTGCATTGGCGCATTATAGCTAATTTAGGTTTCAAATTCCAATCCCAGTGTACCGCGCATTGCGGTCGCGGTGCATGCGGGCGCGAGGGAAGGGATCATCACCGGGAAGAGTGGATGGATCATCTCGCGCTATGCTAGCCACTGCTAGGCCCTCTTGATTAGTATGCAGTAATGCTTATTATCATGGTACCATTTACTTGCTAATACCAATAGCACACTTATTCATCATTGTAGTTTCACTGTTAGCAGCATGACATATTGTGGCATGATTTAATGTGTAAACCAGGTAGAGTCTACAGTACTGGAGCTGACACAAGGAAAGGCTGGTATTGACTGCTGTGACCTGTTTGTTGAGTCACTGAACAAATGTACTGCTGTGAATAAATACGGATCACATATTATCATCTGTGACTTGCTGCTTGTTGCACTTAGTGATGGTAAGTTATAATATTGATCATTTTTCCGATTTATTTTATTGGACATTTTTATTCTATTTTTAATGTATAAAATTGCTTATAGCATTCTAATGTTGTATAAGCCGAAGCATCAAAACTGCTAAAATTAACATGAGTACTTTGACCTGTTTGTTGAATCACTGAACTTGGGTTTCTTTTTTATTAATTTTTTTAGTGCTGAATGTTCTGCCAGCTTTTGAGTGCACAATAAATATTCCATATTTTATAGTTATGAAACACACACATTGTCACACTTAATTTTGTTAATCTCTGGGTTTAAGTGTGTAACCTAGCACCTGTTTCATGATTACTGGTATAATTTAGCATTCGCTTTATATTGTGCTATTTCAGTGATTTTTATTATGTAGAAGTATAAAAATATGCCTAGAGATGTGTGCCATGGTGGGTTATTGGTGGGTATGTCGTAACTGCCTGGGTCAAATCATTAAAATGATATTATTTAACTGCTACTGCAGTACATGATTCCTGATTCTCTGTAGCATGGCGGACAGTGGTGTACTTCGAAAGTCACTGCTTTACTGTTCTGTGAGTTAGACTGTCAGTCATAATGGCAGGCAGTAATTTAATTTTCTAGTGGGAACACGAGGCTAGTCACTGCCATCACTTTCCCTGACATATGCAGTAAGCAAGAATGATGATCTTTACAATGGTTACCTCCGTGCTTGTTTCAACACGGTACGATATTTGATATTTATAGTGTGCTGAGAAGCTAACACTGAAGTCAGCTTAATCTACTGCACTGTATTATAAGCCATCAAGAGTAGTGAAAAAAGCTGAAAAATCAAAGTCTCAGAAGTAGTTGTAACAACTGAGAATCCGTGGAGTCAGTCCTGAGGAAGGAGAAAGGGTCTACGATAGGAATGGCTTGTGGAAAAGGTAGGTTTTAAGCTGGGAGTGACAGAGAGAGAGGAAGTTATTGTAAAGGTGACATTCCCACCTTTACCCCAGTCAGTCAAGACTAGTACTCAAGTGAAAGAGAGAAGTATAGCTGATGAGAGAAGGGACTCAGCAGAGGAAGCAGAAGTGATGGAAGGAGGAAGTGAAGAGTCGGAGGATAGCTGAGGTTGTTGCTGGCATGGTCCACAAAAAAGTTGATAGAATTGAGCCACTAATTTTTAGTCAGTAATTTTAGGTCACTTGGCTTGGCCAATTCAGAACCCGATGCAGTAGTGATAAATGGCAACTCACCCAGCCCATTTATCTGCAACTGACAAAGTGTGTCATGCAGTCCCTTTGCAACAACAGAGCTTTTTCTAACATCACTAGTTGCTTTATTAACTGATTGAGGCATTTCCAGTTTCATTGGCCAATGGCCATCGGCTTGTATAACTTGTACTACGATAAAAGCTACAATACGCATTGTTTTATTCAACTTATGGTGGCTGTATTTGCCCTTTATTTTGTTACTGACAGGATGTTATGATGCACGCATGCGAGTTCTTGCAAAATATTTAAGCGTTCAACTCGGAATTGGCTCAAGCATGTTTGAAGAAATTGAAGATGAAATTGTGAAGAGTTTTACTGACGATTGCCATACTGCAACAGAGTATGTATGTGTGGAGACTGTGAACCTCTATTTTGTACTGTTTGCTGTGCATTTCTCAACCTGTGCTACAGCGTTTTAGTAATAACTGTGCCTGTTTGGAACTTGATATAGCAGTATGTCGCATGCCTTATGCGAGGATAACAAAAGAATGAAGTACAGATAATTGTCCTATGACTGTTGTCACAAGGGCATCATCCACATGAAAATTCTTCAACAGTCCCATTTTAGGATCAAAGAGATGATCAGCTACTAGTTTCATCTGAAATTTCATTAAACCTCTTTTTCATGTTTCTACAAATGCTGTGTGATAGTGAGTTTGATGCTGAACTTCAAATGATACTGGGTTAGTCACCACTTATTCAGGTAAAGCAGTTTGTGAAGTGTATGTGTGTCTGTTTCTGTTTGTCCTGTCATCAACTTTTGAACTAATCATGACATTTGTCCTAGATACTTTACCTGCTGATTAACTTTACACAGTCTACATTACTGTCAAATTCCAAGTCCAAGTTCACATGTTGCTTGTGATTGAAGCATTTTTCTAGTTTTCGTTTTGTTTTTAGCGAAGAATTGAAGGAGAAGAAGGAACGAGAGCGTAAATGGAAGAGAAAACATTATACTCAAATTAGTCTTGCAACCGTAGGCGGTGGTGCGTTACTAGGTATGTCTTGTTGAAATTAGTTATTTTTTGTGTATTTTTTGGTATAATAGACAACTTTATAGTGAGAATATCATATTGTGTTCTTATTTGTGTGAATGCTTTGATATTACCAGGTAAACAGTTATGATGAGTAATAGCTGTCTGTTGAAACTGGAAGTCTTATTACTATTGACTACTTCTGTATTTTAGCTAGAACAGTCTGCCTTGACTACAGCTTCAAATGAATTGACCTTAGCCGGTGTCATAAATCATATTTCACAGTGAAGGGATGAAAATCTTTTTTACCTGTGTTAGGTCTCTTCTTTCCTATTCCATCCATCTTCCCCTTATTTCATTACTTTATATTTTCTTACCTGCCCTTGTCTTCTCCCATTCCTATTTTTGTCTTTTCTCGTCCCTGATATAGCCATATATTTGTGCTGAAAAGGGATATTAAACACCAACTAACTAACTTTTCTCTTTTCTTTCATTCTTCTCTTTTCTCCTCCTTTTTTATTTTCTGGAAGTGGTGGGTTCACTGGGATGGGTATGCCCATGCTGCCAGATTGCACAACAGCTCATCTTTTCTAGTTTGTTGTTTGTTATGTTGTTTGTGGTGAAGATACTGGTGCAAGCTGGAGTTAAGGTTTAACGTCCCACTTGACACTACAGTAAGTAGATCATATCGGAGATGTTCTTCCCAGCCAATCTCTTGGCTAATACTAACGTTTTCTGGTGATGTTAGATTCTGAGATTCTGGTCGATGAGTTAATTGATCTGGTTGTGCAGGCGTCACGGGCGGTCTGGCAGCACCATTGATAGCTGCTGGTGCTAGTTTTCTTATCGGTACGGCTGGTGCAACCGCACTTGCAACTACTGCTGGTGTTGCTACCATTGGATCTTTGTTTGGTGTTGCTGGTGCCGGCCTGTCAGGTTTACTAACATTCTGTGTTTGTTAGTCAGATAAATATCTGCTTTCTGTTAAAATATATGAGTGTTTATCACATTTTAGTAAATATATAATATCTGTCTCTTTACCACAGAAGTAGTGAAGTTAGGGTAAGAAATAGAAA
>Ga0209782_1001229_pt1 | contig 13033 bp, 6 predicted proteins | sample WorMetmaBAHAMAS1_FD_187390 | JGI IMG/M metagenome (GOLD analysis project Ga0209782, IMG submission 187390) | Marine gutless worms symbiont microbial communities from Max Planck institute for Marine Microbiology, Germany - Inanidrilus... | ecosystem: Host-associated > Annelida > Digestive system >... | reverse complement strand
TTATAGTGGCGTTAGTGATGCTATTTATGCATGCATATACACCACGTTATCCCATTCCGTTTCAAAATGGCATAGCGACGAAGTAGATTGGTCCGGGAAAATGCCGATTTTTCGACTTTGACTCGTTGCTATGGCAACGTCCCTTGAAAAATAAAAAAGCTCAATGAGGTGAGCAAGCCCTTACATCTGTCTACCAATCCTGAAATTTTGGTGAAGATTGCTCTATTAGTGTCTCAGCTACGTTGGCTAGAAAGTCGACCACTAAAAAAATTAAAAAAATAAAGAAAAAACATCAGTAAAATATATAGCCCTTCCGGCAAGTTTGCCGAGTGGGCTAAATATGTTCTCAGCTGTCATCGTGGTCGGATGGACAGGATGAAAATCGTGATCGTTCGTTTATGGAAAGGTGGCAACCAAGAACATATTTTTATCATTACCCACGTAGGCATGGGTTGGGTGATCAGTTGGGTCTGTGACTGTGTGTGTCTGTGTGTCCACGCTCTAAAATGAAAATGGCTTGAGCTATCAACAGTTTCAAACCACAGTCGGTAGACATATACTCCATGATAGGCCCTTGACATGTATGACGTTAAAAGGTAAAGATCAAGGTCAGTGTTATCAAGTGCATTGCTGACGTGGGTCTGCAGGTTGATATGACTGCACAGTTTTAGTTAATGTTCTGTTTTTTAGTTACGTGGATGTGGAAGGAATTATCGTAGATTTGATAGTTCATTTTACATATATATATAAATTCCCAATGTGCTGCATTTATCATAGGCCTAGATATAAATGCATTTGCCGAGAAAAAGGTGTTAGCAGAGGAGATAGAAAAGGAATACTAAGGTCGGGTTGCACCATCCATACTGAACTAAGTAGTCCTTAAATCTCCATTGAAATGCATGAAGATTTAAGGACTACTTAAACTAAGTATGGATGGTGCAACCCGACCTAAGACTTGGTTGAGTTAATGCCTTTTCACCGCCTTATTGTCTGATCAACGGCATTCACATTTAATAACAACACACTGATAACATCAGATTTCCTTCTGCAACAGTGATAATCAGATAACAATGAACATTTGCAAAGTCATGAGTGATTTACATTTGCAACATAGGAGCAGAGTGATGACAATATGCACATGCAGGCAAAAAGATAACATTATACTTTACAAAGTAACAATATACTAACCACTTTACCGATATGCAAACCCTGCAATTTCTTCCTGCTTCAACTTAAGAGTAATAATATGGCAGAAAAGAAGTAAAAATACCCCTGTGTGACTTTGCTAATATTTCAGCCATACCTTGGTCTTCTAAGAACACAACAATCGCAGCTATCTCAACATTCATCATTTTATCTCCCATACAAATTTCAGTAAGGTTCTAGTGTTTTAAATCATATAAAAATTTTACACATAGAAAGCAAGATTAAACTCTGGAAAATATGTGTAGAAATGAACTCCAAATATGCAATTTCATTTAAAAACTGGTAACACAGTACAGTCACAAATACAGGGCTGTACAAAGACAGAACTTTTTAATTTTTATTGGCTAAACATATATAAGAATATAAGACAAACAATGCTAAAATGCAGGGGTCTCGTCAGTTGACATTTAGATATTCCAAAAAATTGAAGCCTGGCATGAACATACGTCAAAAAAGCTTCAACATATTCAGTCAATTTGCAATACACTAGATATACATATTTAATTGCCGGTTATTAATTTAATTTGCTTCAGCCAGAAATTACACTAATTGTCCAGCCCTAATCATTACAAAGCTAAAACTGCCCATTGGCATCATTTTAAAATTTTCGTTTTTGGCCCAAAAATTGGGGAGGGTCCTGCCAAAACTACAGCCAAAATTTGATAAATAGTCATAATGTACGACACAAGTGGACCTGGTGGTAGCTCACTGCTATTTAGGCCACTTTAAAGAATTACGCATTATAATAATAATAAAGTTGTATGCCACATGATGCCAGCTTACAAAATCTCGACAGCCCTACAAAACGTCACTGTGAATGTAGCATCAATCAGTCTAATCAAAATTATCTACTATTTATTTAACAACAGTCATTCGCAAAGCTGTCCTATCATTCGATTAGTTATATCCTACCAATCTTCTCCCTGCACACCAATAAAATTTCTTTGAGAAGCTCAGTGTCTCAAAAGTGCTGACGGAAAATGGCTCTTGCAGTGCCTTTCCACTGTATTGGCATAAATTATTAAACAATTTTTCACAATTTTTTGTACAAAGGTTGTGCACAAAGAATGTCAAGCGAGCAATTTGAATAGGGAGGATACTGTGGATCATAGTAGATGGAGGAAGCTGATAAAGGATGGTTGATGACTGTGATAGGTGCGAGTGGGTGGATGTTTCTTTTGGTACTGGCTCACCTGGATAGTCATGGATAAAGGGCCATAAAACGGTTGTTGTTGTTGTTGTTGTGGCATGTGCTGCATCGCTTGTCAACTTACAATGCACAAACTAATGCATAGTCACAGCGCTTTAACTACCAGTAGTGTACCACTGTGACAATACAACCATGATACATTATAAATAATATTAACATGACTAATGTTTTATTAATCTAGTGCATGATGCTTGAAGTGTTAAAAACTCAGCTGGATGTGTAATAGCAATTCCAAAACATTACAAAGAGCCCGGGAAGTTTTCTGTGACCATGTACATATTATTTTATATGAATATACACTGATGCAGTGCCTTCCACCTAAATACACTAGTAACGAAAACACACAATATATGTACATGCACAGAATGATGGAATGTATTTACTTTCTGTACATCAACCAGTTTTAAAGATGCTACTAAATTAAATGATAACTCATGTGGTAACCACTGTAACTCGTGATAGTGCACAATGTTGCAGTGAGTTTGTGAGAGCGCTGTAACATTCAATATCAACAAAATTCAGCAGAAACACTTCACTGTACAATCACAACGATATGGTGACAGTAAGCAAAATTTTCATGTATTACCAGAAGACTGCAGACTGTCAAATTCATGTAAAGTATGCTCAGTTAAGTAATATAAAACAACGTAAAAATTTTAACAGCTGTTATAGCTATTCATCTATTCATCACATCTGACATGTTAGGCTTTAACAATTGTGTTTTAAAAGTAAATGACAGTTGACATTTTGATTAAACTTCACAAAATACGAGGCTCTATGTACATTTTTCATGCGACCTTGCAGACCACTTAAAATTCACTAGTGTGTGTGTACCAGCTGTGGGTTGTTATCTGCCATGGTAGCACTATGACACGGTATTCACTAAGAATAAAGCATAATGCTTCGAGTGTAATAACTAACAATTACAATTATTAACAACATAAATAACCAGGGTTGTTAATATTGCAGTATTGCAGTACTTTTTTCAGTATTGCAATAAATATAACAATACTTTTTCTTAAGTATTGCATCTAGAAATACAATACCTTGGACAAAGTACTGCAACAGTGTTTTGCAATACTGTTTTCTGAACAGATTCAAAAGCAATAACATATTTTGCCATGACCTACTAAACAAATTGCACAACATTTTTTTTTAGAAATGATGACGATTCTTCTTTTTGCTAAGTGAAGTATGAATTCTGATGTACTGACCATTTTTATATGGCACTGATATTGAAGAATTGCACTGAACGTTGACCTAGTAATGAATCATGTCGATATCAGTTTTATGTTTGCATTTTGCAGACAGTAAAGTGTTGCAAATGTATTGCAAAAAGCATTGGAGTACTTTTTTTCACATGGTTTTTCAAAAACAGTACTGTAAAATTTTTCATTAGCATTGCTAACAACTCTGTAAATAACTACAAATAATATTATTTACATGAGGTATCAATTACATACAACTGACATCTAGCATCACAAAATCACTAGCATTCACACAGACAATCATTCACATCACTATAACAGTAGTTAACTACATATATGAAATTGTAAAAATAATACTACATCTCCGCCACTGGTTTCAGCAATAAAGTTGTCATCTGAAGTCTTTAAAATGTCACTTGTCTTTTAGACGTTATTTGCATTTCAAAATATAATATTTATATTTACCATGCTAGCATAGTGTCGTGTCATAAAAATCTGAAATAATTTTTGCAACCTGAATGTCTATAGAGTTTGTTCGTAGGGTGACTTTTAATGACAAGAATGCTATACATGTTAGCTGACATTTGCGATACACTGGCACTTTGCAAAACTACTGCTGCTGCTGTTGTGTATGCTCAAAACACACTTCTGATATCAGCCTAAATGTCAGTGTTTTCTGATAACTGTCCACAGCACTGAGAGGTCTAAGTCTATAAGTGCTATGGTACCGATTGTACTGGCACACCTTGATGATTTAGCCAGAGTATGCCGACATATAAAAAATTTCTCTAAAATGCTGGCATACACTGAAATATCAAATTTTTTTGTCAATTTTTGGCATATACATAGCATATTCATGAGTTGGATGTTGATAACTTATAAATAACCTATAGCAATCGACAGGGCCGCACCGTTGCCAGAGAAACCCGCAGGCTAAGCTGGGCTCTTAAAATATACAGCACAAAGCCTCAGTAAGGAGTGGGTTGCGCATTGGGCCAGCTTTCAAAAGTGGGACTCAGCGCTGGCTGTGTGGCACTTCACCCGGCCACCCCCTAATAAAGGAAGGAAGGAACCTATAGCAATGCAGCTTAGCGTGTTGCCGGCATTCACAACTTATACCAATGATAGTCCAATTTACGCATAGTGGCAACAATCAAATATCGTAGCGTATAAAATGGATGCTGCTCAATGATTCAAATCATAACCACACTAGAGATTGCAGTATAGGCCTATCAACATGACCATCATGCCAAAGAAAACTCTGAAGAACGCTCTGACGAAGTCTTGTGAACCCGATACACCAATTCAACTAAACGCTGCCAACATGCCATTTTACGATAGCTGTAAGTTAGACACGTGCAGTAAGTTCTGTGCTTGTCCGGAACACGCCAAATACATCTACATACATCAATATGTGTTGGAAGTAAGTTCGACATAGCTTCAAAGCACGTTACTCATACGTTAGAAATAAGTTTTGTTTATGCTATAAACATTATCTAAATGTGTTTCAATTTATGACTAACTTACAAGTAACATGTGTGATCACATGTGTGTAAACATAATGTACCTACAACTTATGAGCCATATGCTCCATACATCGGAAAATTTTGTGCATGCACAAAATTTTTCGAAAACCTTGCCGTACTATGACACACAGCAGCGTGCTTCAATGTACTATAAACTTATACAAAATATACGCATAACTTATGCGACATACAGCAGTATATTCGCCAAATTTTTCATACGTCGGTATAAGCTGGCTAAATTGTCAAGGTGTGACAGCAACATTAGAGATTACTCACACTCAAACACATGTTAATAAAAAGACTTCACTTACATGTTTTGATCAACGGCTGCATATATACTGCCTACAAGAATAATGGGACTACATATAATCACACAATAACTCTGACTGCTTAAATTTTAAAACAACTAACAAAGAATGCATCACACATGCAAAATGTTTGCTGCTCAATATTTACAAAAGCCATATGTATAAATAAAACCACAAAAAACTGAATGTCTGTGCTTCACTACACTGTGATGTAACATGATAGTTAGAACATACATCAACAATGTCAACTAAGCACTGAAGTAATTATAGATTCCTTTCTTCAGTCTTTATTATGCGCTGCAAACTGACAAACCTTTAAAAAAATAAAAAAAGTGGACAATAGCAATCTATAACTGTCACTGTCATCATGTTATCCTCAGCCTTTCTGTAGATTTAAAACATCCACTTGATAATTATTCATACATCTTTGGCCAATCATTCTTATCTTTTATTTAAAAAAAAACATATGATACTTAATAACGATCAACATACAAGAAGACTGGCTGTTACAGACAGAATGAAGCTATTATGTATCACTCTAAAATTCCACTAATTTATTCAAGGGCAGCTATACAGAAGCCGACAAACAGTGAAATTCAACACTGTCTGTGACCAATTGAGCATTTTACTATTATTAACATGAATTGGTAATGATAATATTTGGCTGGCACCACAGTTTGCAGTCAAAGAGATGGAATAAAGAAGTCCTCCGATCAATATGGATCAAACATATAAAATTATAATCTGTGTATGATTTCCTAACTGGTAACTCGACTCGATATAAGTGTGATTAAGACATTCGACTACAATTCAACAGTTGAGATCGAATCCCAGGCCAAGTGCTGTCGGCCTTTATACAATATGTTCACAGCCACCTGCCTAGCAGGTCACAGTGGTCCAGTATGGCATACCTGGGTGCGGTGTGAGAGATTGCCGTCAGTGCATTTATCATGACAGCCATAGCGATACAGTCTTGGGCACAGGCTGCTGTACCATTCCTGCAGTGCCTAGGTCAACTCAACTTTTCCCCCTCTGTGGGACAGTAAAATGAGTATCAGCTTTCAAGCTGAATAATAATAATAATAGTAATAATAATAAATGACGATGGTGTATGCAGATGGTAGCTGCCAAATATCGGCGGACTCACAGCCCAAGTCGGTTGGCTTGGTCTGAGGGTTCGTGGCCACCCAATAGTCAGTCTTGCAATGGCTCTGATAAATAATGACAGCAACATAAATATTATCCTGGTTATTATTATCATTAAGTCCAGCAAAGGCAAATAATCTACATTATAAATGATACTGAGGTAAAGAAAATGTTTGATGATAGTCAGCCATTTTAACAGAGATTACAATTGTCAGGCAGACGGACATATTAATACCATCGCATACTACACTGTGTGATAAAAATACAAGAGTTGCAATTTGAGTCGGGCAGAAAAGTTCCAAAAATTAAAATGCATGCATGCACACGCTCACAGAGAAGCATATTACGTGTAATACTCATACATTCACATAGCACGACCACTGTCACTCGACTATCAAGTCTGCACCTATCATTGAGATCATAAACTGCTTATCAGTGTGGAATGTGACAATCCACAAATATCCAAAAAAATACATAATACATGGTTGCCAAAAATAGGGAAAATGCCATTAAATATAATAACAAAATAAAATAAGTAATATCACAATGCTTTACAGGAAATGCCAGAAAATCTCAAGTGCTGCAAAAATGCACAAAAACACAAAAACATGAGCTTTCAAGAAAATGATTAATTGCAGAAAGGTGGTGAAAAAAGTGGTCATTCTCTACATTTAGTCCAAAAAGTACAAATATGTCACAAAGTAGTGCAGTGACATGCATTAAATTGTGATGAGATCTATAAAGACGGCTTCTAAGAATTCTGAAAGAATTTTGAAATCTGGACAACATTTGAAAAATAATATTCCACTCACACATTTGATATGGAAAAGAAAACGGTGATGCCATTCCGACTGAGTAGCCAATGGCACAATTTTTTGGTGCCATCCTCGGGAACAAAAGTGTTGTTAACTTGAAATGATACAAGTTAACTACAACATATAACAGCGTATTCTTTACTGCTAAATACCATTATGCTCAAAATACAGCAAGTAAACTGTGTACATAGAATACTGGCAACAAAAAACTGGCATAAATATGCCTCCTATCAAAAAATAGTCCAATGATCGATGATGAAAGAATGCTTTTATTTTCCTTCAGTGCCTTGACACTGGAGGGGACCCAGCCTGAAAAAATCTGTGCCACTTATTCTCAAAAGTTCTCTTTGCAGAACGAGTGGTGGCAACTAGCAAAGGATGGAGGTTAACTCAGTTTCACATATAAAACGGCCGTTAAAGAGCACGTAGACCGGTATTTCATTCACTACACCTTGATACTTCTTTAGACACGGTTGAGTGTCAAGAACAGCATCCAGTTTGTACAAGAATTCCTGCTTCAGCAGCTACGCTACCACACATTGCAGCTGAAACTGACAGACCACACGATGACTTGTGTCACGGCCAACTGTCCACCGCACTGTACAGAGCTGGATGCTGAGTGTGATCAACAGGTGATGGTCGACAGTCGTCAGCATTTGGCCACGTCCAACGTCGTCATGGTAGCCAGGTGTTGCAAACAGCAGGTGGTGACTATTGTATTTTTATCAGTTGATCACACTCAGTGACGGTAGACACGTGGTGGCCAGATTCTCTAAGTCCACAGTTTGGAACAAAGTTCCAGAGAAAAATATTATTATTTTTGGAGATATCAAATTTCGTTAAAAACTTTAATGCAGGATAAGTCAAAGTAAGCCATATGCCATATGCTAAAAATCAGCCCAATAAGTGCTGCCATTTTTATGTCAATGTCATTAATCACACGAACGATTCGTGTGTGTATTTACAACTGCTAACAAATAACATATCATATATCCTTCTAGTTGTAGTTTCCTACAAATTCCTACATATAACTATAACAGAGATATTATAACGATACAACAGACGAAAAACCACAACAAAATAAATATGTTTCAACAACATACAGCGATCATTAACACTAACTCATGGGCATTTACTGTGCAGCTACATGATACTGAGTGACAGAAAACACATGCCAGAAGCCACCACAAACAAGCAAAAATGTGTGAACAATTCACATGAAAGATGCCACTACAATTACATGACATTTACCTTCACCATTTCTGTCTTTTGTGTCTGTGGAACAACTCCGAAAGTTACACATATGGGTAAATTTTTATGAAATGCTAATTCTAATAACTGCATGTGGCAAAGGCATGTTGCTCGAGTGTGTTCCAGTTACACAACGAATGCCACAGAAATAAGTAACTCTTTACAGTTAATAGCAAATTATACAGCGATCAGACAACAATAAAAAGGGACTCGTATAACTGATGGAACGATCACAGTTGTACATCGAAACAATTATAGACATGCATTATGTCTCAAATGCCACCTTCTATGATCACTGAAATTGACTTAGTTTCCCGTGTAGCTGGAATCTCCACGTGCTCCGAGGTAAGCAGTCCATGGCTGTCGAGAGGCTGGTCGGAAACGCAGCGGCGACAGCCGCTGAACAGCTGGCTGACTCGAATTCACGCTGACAAAGTCGCTGTTAATCGGGCTTTTCAACTGTAACTCCAGATTCAACTTTGAGATTCTCGTCATCTTCTGTGTACGCACGTATTGGGCAAATTCGTCTGTCACTTCAGCCGAGAACGAGACGATCGAGATCAGATCTAGTGTGCCATCACCGTCGACATCTCCGATGGCACCTGAAATACGTTAATATAAATCCAACGTTCAGAACTCAAATTTACATCCGACTTGACGGCTAAATTGATGATACAGACAGATAAAGATGCACAAGTAATTGATCACTGTAACTAATAGTCCGACAAAAACTTTAACTCAATCAATCAACCTACACTGTCTCCATACCAGTTACAGAAAACATCAGCCAAAGGACAGAAGTAATGAGAAAACAACATGAGAAACTTCAGCGAGCAATCACTGAAATCAATGTATTGACACACACCCGTTGTTCTTTCATCTGCAGTCAACAGCACACACGCTCTCTTGCCAGACAGGCGAGTCCCCGGATTGTTGCCACTACTTTCTGCATGCCGCTTGTCATGCTTACTAGCCTCGGAAAATTCTACAAACACATCGAAATCTGCCGACATCAGAGAGCTGTCTGCCCTATTTTGATGTTGTCAAACTTAAACCTGTCCGTATGTAGCAGAATAGCTGCAATACTGGTTGAGACTGCTTCTGCTGCACCCAACTGATTTGTACTGTAACTAGATACATCCCAAATGTCTGTTGGCAGTACAGCAGTATAGAACGATAGAAGTTAGTTCTTGTTCGACAAAAAACAATAACTGTTTAATGCCCTAAATCTAAGCAAAACATGAGTGGGCTGAGTGTACCAGAGAAAAACATTCACACATTCATGCCTTTCATGCCTTGTCCATATTGTTATTATCAAATGTCTTTATAAGCTACCGGTACATAGAAAAATGTAAGCAACAATATACATCACAAAAGCACATTAGCATCTGTGAAATAATTCCAACAAACATACAGCATCATCACATTTGATGCCCTTTTACAGCAACCCTCCTCTCTGCCACGACACTACAAAAATAAAAAAAAACGTATACACATAATTCAGAAATGCTTACGATAATGGAATGTGATAGGAATGTCTTGATGTACACGCAGTGGTGAACGTTTGATATCTCGACTGACGACATAGGTGCTAGCAACAGCCGCATCAATTAAGTCTTGGTTACAAGCAGCCAAGCCGGACACCGACGATTCAGCAGCTGACGTGGCTGACATTCCACATGGTAAAATTTATACGCAACCTGTGCAGTGTGTCATGTTAGAAACTGGTATAAAACATCAGCTTTAAGAAGGCAGACGGTGAGCCATTGCAGGAAATGGTATAATACTCTGCATGCGACTTACATCAGCTGGATATGAGTTTAGCATTGCATGATGCTGGACATATTTATCTGTTTTAAATACACTATCAGATTCTCAAGCAGAAAATCAGGAACAACGGCAGGCGTTGAGAAGCAATACAGCCAATGTATATGATGATACAACAGGTAACCAACAACAAGATCTGATTGAAACCTGACTGACTGACTTATTCAGTTAAGGTTTAACATTCCACTAGACACAAAATAGGCCACTTTGGAGACTCTTCCAGCCAATCTCTTGGCTATTACTGAGAAAATAAAATCAAAACAAAGCGTAATTAACAACAAAAATACACAATAAAGATGAAATGCAGTCGTACAGGTATATGTGTTTCTGTGATGCCACGACTGACCATTCAGTCATGCCAGTAATGACTGGGCGTGATGTAAGTCACTTTGATGATCAATATTTATGCTGCACCACTATACTGCACTGCAACAAGGGAGGAATAAACTCTAAAATAGGCTTTTTTTAGATCTGCAGCCCAACTGTAAAAACTCAACACAGCAACAGTTCAAAGTCTATGATACAACTGTAACTGCAATGAGAACCGATCACTCACTACTTGGACTTGCAGAGACAGTTGTTGTTTGTGAGCTGAACTTGGAATGACTTCTGTAATCGGAGCCTTCACTGGCTTCATCTGTGTTGGTTCCATGATCATCATACCGCTCGTGATGATCCCTCGGCAACGACATTCCTCCAACATTATCATATTCGTATGGCTGGATATAGTCTGGATATGCATTATCGTAAGAACCGTAGAAGTCACCAGGTGGGCCGTCACGATCGAACGGTCTATGTCTGCCAAAATTCTGCCTTGAAGCCGAGTAGTCGTAGTCACCGTTCACTGGTCGCTGTCGTCGTCCATTCATCCCATGCCATGGCCTCGTGTACGTCTTGCGACCAAATGATCCCATGTGAGACGAAGGTGGCGGCTGTGGTTGCGGTGTCCATCCTCCTTCACGTCGTTTCACCTGCTCAGTTATCAACAAGCAACATATCAGCAGCTGCAGTGAGATATAGGCTGACACCATTAATATACACTTCTAGACTGACCGCTGCATGGTATCACAGTCACGGGCACTCCTTTCCTTCTGCCACTCACAATTTTCAGGTTACGTGTATACGTTCGCTGTATACTGGACTGCTACTAGCTAACTGGGCAGAGCATTCTGTGACCTTTGCATTCTGGGTTGTTGCAGACCCCAACTGGCTGTTTTCGAGGACTTTCCAGGACCTTATACGCTTTTACTTTTGAACAAGAGGCACAATTAGAGAGTAACTGTTGACAAGGAACCTGTTCAATGCTGCTGTATAATGTTTGTAATACAACATACAATCTTATACACGAGGGTCATACCATAAACGAGTTACAAATTGCCATCATTCTGTCAGTTTTTGAAATACAAAAAATCCAAAATATACGTTTTGTAGGGACTTGAATTTGGAATATGTGCTGAAATTTTTATGACACTGACATCATTACTGTGTCGTCAGTTATATTTAGAAAAGAGTCAGCCAGTGCAGGATTTTGCAATGGCCATTAGTTTATTCCTTTGCAACTCACCAAGTGTTAAATTGCACAGTGAGCTAGGAATCTAGGAGAAAACTGAACAAGTCAACAAGCAAACCTGTTTAAACAACGATCATTGGTGTTTTGTTTCTCTACATGTTAACCAAATTTACGTTTAAGTATATCCTCGGTAAGACAGTTTAAGGAAACTAACTGCTGCAATCATTGCAATGGTCGCTGATCTACAAAACTAGCTTATGTTACCACTGCTATAAACCTTCCACCCACTCACTGTAACAAATCATCCTCAATCCTTTCAGCTCAAGCTCTGCCGACTGTTACAGCACTTGGCAAATGAACGGCAGAGACTGCAATGTTAACATGCTAAATGCTCATCGGACAATAGCCGAGAATACAGTTCTGCTGATATGCTGCAGTGTGAAATTTATTGCGACAAAGTTTATAGACACTGCCGGTTGGATGACAGGAACAGCATCCAAAAATCTGCACAACAACTTGCAAAGGTCTGCATTTAAAAACGGCAGCCAACCTACGGTAGAGTAAGTGCAGGCAAGTTAAACAACTAAAAAGCAGAAGCAGCAGTAAATGCAACAAAAAAGTAGGTAACCCATACCTACACGATCTACCAGCACACTTTGACAGTTTTCGAGTTCTGATTTGAAAACTTTTCTTTTCTTGTTATACTAGCGTACACAGTGCATTAGAGGCTTTGCGATTATGTGCTATATAAATCTACTATTGACAGTGACACTGACAGATGTCTAGTTCTCTCTGAACTAACTGCAGTAGCCGATGTCAGCAAGGGCATGTTGGCAGTTAAACTTAGCTCTAATAAAATCCTCCAGTCCTCAACTGGTGGTTTTGACCTGTATACTGGGTGCACAGAGTTAAATATTCTATCTAGAGTCAATACGTCCAATTAGAACAGCAGAAAATTTTGAGGCCTTGCTTGGCTTCGCTAAGCTACATGGCCGCCGGCACAGCCGCCGGTCGAGTGACGTCATT
>Ga0209782_1001228_pt1 | contig 13037 bp, 12 predicted proteins | sample WorMetmaBAHAMAS1_FD_187390 | JGI IMG/M metagenome (GOLD analysis project Ga0209782, IMG submission 187390) | Marine gutless worms symbiont microbial communities from Max Planck institute for Marine Microbiology, Germany - Inanidrilus... | ecosystem: Host-associated > Annelida > Digestive system... | reverse complement strand
GAATAGCTCTCCACCCTGACCTTTCGTCTCTGATATAGCCATATTTGTGCGGGAAAGGGATGTTAAACACCAACTAACTAACTAACTGCTGGAATGAATGTCTTCAAAATGACCTATTTTGTGTTGAATGGGACATTAAACCTTAACTCAGGAAATTTTCAGCCTCATTCACAGCATATGTGACACACTTTCTAGGTTAATAAGTCAGATAAACCAGAAGTGGAAATATGATGGACTTTCAGCTTATCTGTTGCAACAAGTCACTGAAAACATTCTCAAATTGCCGAACATTCACACTGCAGAAATTGGGGTCAAAGAATGGAATGGTGGTGTCAGAATTTATACTGGAATGTCATAAATACAACAGACAAACTATGTGCATGATTGTGGCCAGCATTCTTACATAATTGCTATGACCATTTCACCATTAGCCATGTCCTGAGAATGGCCATCGTTGCATTGTAATTACATAAATCATACTGGACACACAGTCACTTTCAAGATGTGGCGGCCTTCGGCAGGATCAGCTGATATTGTCGCTAAGTACCTAGGTGCCATTTTATAACAGCAGTATGATACCATCGGCTTTCGTCATCATCAGCATCAATATTTTTAACGTGGCCTAAATAACAGGGTTATTACTAGGTCCACACGAGTATAGGAGACGAGTATATATAGTCTATCGGTTACAGAACAATGTCAGGGTATGAACGCAGAAACAGAAATGTCTTGAGGCGCTTTCTGAAGACTGTGAGTGATGGCGGTGCAGCTGTGACGTGAGCTGGCAGGTCGTTCCATACCGTGGTGCCAAAAGCTGTGAATGAGCGACTTCCGACTGTAGATCGATGGATGATCGGTGCATGCAGGCGATCAGAGCCGGACAAGCGCAGTCGTCATCGTGACGGCACGTCTGCGATGCGAGTGAAGCAAGACTGTAGATAACTCGGTCCGACGCCATGAATGGCTCGGTATGTTAAAACTGCCAATTTGAAGGAAATGCGCTCAGGGATGCGCAGCCAATGAAGGCTGATAAGTGCAGGGGAAATGTGCTCAGAACGCTGTAAACCGAATATCAGCCGCACAGTGGCATTCTGTACTGACTGAAGACGCCGGATTAGTGAAGTGGACAAGCCATACAGCACGCTGTTACAGTAGTCTATGTGAGGCAGGACAAGCACAGTAACCAGTGACTGGAACACAGTGGTTGGGACTTGACGCCGAATAGTGCGTAGCTGGCGAAGAGTGGCAAAACAGCACGACGCGGTTCGCCGGACATGGCTGCGCATTGACATGTCTGAGTCAATGTAAACGCTAAGGTTTCGAACCGTAGAGACAGAAGTCGCACCAAAGGAGCCAATGGTAGGACCAGCAGTAGGCAGGCAATGTTGGCGATGGTCCATTGTGCACCACACAAACTCCGTCTTGTTATCGTTGAGTTGCAGACGGTTTGATTGCTGCGATGCAGTTGGTGACTTCTGATAGAAACATGTCGACGTGTGATGGTGTACAAGAGCCATAAATCTGGGTGTCGTCGGCATAGAGATGTGGTGACAACCAAAGGCTTTCAATGAGTGCGACCAGGTCGACCGTGTATAAAATGAAAAGAATAGGATCGATCACAGAGCCTTGTGGTACTCCGCAGACCAAGTGAACAGCAGAAGATTTAGTTGAGCCGTGACGAACATGCTGGGTTCAGCCGTGTAGATACGACCGGAACCATTGTAAGACTGTAATGCTGTAGGTTGATTGCAGGCGCTGGATAAGTATATCGTGGTCAATCTTGCCGAATGCCGCCGACAGATCCAAAACCACCAGTGCGGCAAAATCTCCACGGTCAACAGTTTGCACGATGTCAGAAAGTACACGAAGAATGGCGGTTTCTGTCGAGTGACCTAGGCAGAAGCCGGAGTGCAACGATGGCAAAAGGTCGGCGGTCGTCAAGTAGTCCATCAGTTGATGGGCAATGAGCCGTTCCACCAGTTTCGATAGAACTGCAAGGTTGGAAATTGGCTGGTATGAGCTGGCGTCAGAAGGATCAAGACCCACATTCTTGACTATTGGCGTAATAGATACATCTTTGAACTGGCTTGGAAAGCAACCAGTTGCCAGTGAGCGTCTGAAAAGCTCAGTGACAAATGGGGCAATCACGTCGAGGATCTGTTTCAGCACGAACATCGGTAAGGGATCAGCAGCGGAACTTTTGTCCGGAAGTTGACGCACGCCGTTGATGATGTCGTCGACGGAGAGTGATGAGAACTCACGTAGTGATGGCCCAGGTGGAGCGCGAGTGTATGTTGGTGGCGGCACGTTGTCAGTGGACGTGCGTACCTTAGTGACCTTGTCAGCAGAAAACTTGTTGACAGTCTCCACATCAATGGACGGAGCCATAGAAGTGCGACCACGGCCAAGTAGCTGATCCACGGATCGCCAAAGCCTCGCGGGACTCGACCGTCTCCATCCAAAAGTCTCTGCACTTCTGGTGTCGCAACTGCCGATAAGCCCTTCGCTGGTCATACCACACAGCACGAGCTGCAGTTACGGCGTCAGAACTAGCGTCAAAGTCTGAGACGGCAGATGTGGCACGGCTGACAGCTTTGATGTGGTTGTGTCTTGGCGGCCAGTGAAACTGGACTGTAAATATTCCAAGTTGCATGTAGTGCACAATCTGCTGACGATGACAGAACTTTAGAGCAGCAGTGTCTTGAGAAATGTAAATGATGTAATAGATGAGACAAAAGTCGCCATAATAAGTGACATTGAAAATATACAGTATACATGGTGAATCATTTGTATAGCCTAATTTGTATGTAACAGACATCAGCTATAATGGAAATTTTTGGACGGTCCCCAAAAGTTCGTTGTACTGAAGTTTTACTGTATATGCCAGTAAGACATAGTGGTATCTTGTGCAGTGAAGTACATATACCATGTTAATTTTGTTACGAGTTGTATAGATGAAAAAGAAATGTCTACTACAAGCAGCTAATGAGGTGTGTTGATGATGTATCACAGATATAGACAGTGAAGCTGAAAGTCCAACGTCTCTGCTGTGGACTTTGAGCTACTTGGCTCAGCACTTTGACTATGTCCGACAGACTGACCGTGCACTGGAGTACGTCAACGCTGCTCTGGCACACACAATGACGCTAATTGAGTTGTATGTCATCAAGGCTCGTATCTACAAGGTGAGGAAGACGTCAGGAGTGTGAGCGCAGCATGGCATTTTGTTTTAATTTTATTGCTTTAATAAACATGATTATGTTGACATAGTGGGTCTAGTGGTCAGAATGTTGGATTCATGACTGGATGGTCACAAGTTCAATTTTTGAGGTTTGTACGCTGTCCAGTAAGAACTTTACACTCATGTGTCTTTGTTACCAGAAGCAAAGATGGGCACTGTAAAAGTTAACTTCATTAATTGTTAATCTGTTAATTTGTGAAAGAAAATTAACAGAAGTTAACATTAATTTGTTAACTCACTGAAGTAGCCTAGAGTTACGTGTTGCATAGTTTTGAGCATTTTGGGATCTTATTACAACTTTGAGAGGTAATCCTGCCCTGCATGTATATAATCATGATGAAAAGTGAGTAATGAAAAAGTTCAAATTATTTGTAAAATATGACAATTGAGGATATCAGACTATCATGCCTGGCAGAATTCAGCCTTTGTTCAGTCCTGGAGAGTGGTGAGTCATTGAGCATATGCTCCGTTTTGCATCACCTGTGCCTGACTGTTGTGTGAAAATGTGACATCACAAAACGGGAAGTATGTAACATTGTTGTCAGAGGAGGACTGAGCCACAGCTGCAGTTAACGGATAAAGAAAGAGAAAATGTCGTAAAGTTTGTTCTTGTTCTATCAGGAGTGGCGCTATGCTGTTGGCAGTCTTTTGACATGCCTTCAGCCCACCGCCAGCGCTGAGGCCTAGGTCTGGCCAAGTGCACTTTATGTCGTGAAGTTAGGATGTCTGGTTTTGTGTGTGGTGCATTATACAAGCACTGCATGCTGGTGAGTGCGATATTCAGATATGTCTTCATGAGGTCGAAATAACATGAGGGCAATAGCTGAGTGTTAACATTTCAACCGAAGGACAACATATTAAATATTGCATGAACAGGTGTGCTTTGTCATATGACCGACTACTACTATAGTTAGAAATTGTTAAATTTAAAATATTGTTTATTTGTAGTAAAGATAGTAAAGGTAGAGAAGATCCCAGCAGTTAATTTTGTTGTTTTTAAGATAATTACAAAATCTTATCTGAGCAGTGTGAATAAGTCTGTACAAGGTGAAAATGATCTCATTTGTTATAAGGTGAGTCCTAGTGAACACAGCCCCACATGGTGTGGCATGTGCCAATAAATGCAGCTTATTTCATTGTTCACCAGTTGTTGCCACATACATTATCTGGTTTTGAGACATTTAAGTGCAAATTTGTACTTTAGTTCAGACATTTAGTTTCCTTTGTTTAGTTGTCAGTGTAATTGTTATTTATTTTTGGATTCTGTAATTTTAACGTTTAAATTTTTGTAAAAATTTTGATTACTATTGTCACATAGTACTGGTTAGCTCACAGTCATCTAATTTCATTTATAAATGTCACGGTGTTATAATTAAAAAGGTACAAAAAGTGACTTCTACATTGTAGCTGCGAGTGGCCCTACTGAACTTTGGGTACTTGAAATATTGAACAGCTCAACCATTCAGCACTGCAATGGTTAAACTGTCCAATATTGGGTAAAACGTTATGCATTCGACTACAGTGAACATCATGTATTGCATTTTGACCAATCAGCAAAGCATCTCGTAGTTGGTCATATGACAAAAGAAAATATGACATACTCTTCCTGCATCGTATAAGCAAGGCACAAACGAGAATACTCATCAACTGAATTATGTAGTGTTAATTAAATGACTAGGAAAACAGTGTTGTCAGTCTAGTGAACTAATGCTGTTAACAGGCTTTAAGTTAGCACAAATTAAATGAATGGAAGTTAATGAGTCCATCAATGTATTACTGAGTTAACTTGAAAGTTAATCGGTTAACAAATTTTATTAATTAATACTTAATGAATTAAAGGACTGTTGCCCAGCCTTGGTACTGGTGAAAACTGGTGCATCTTAGTACTAGTCCGGTATTTGTGGTGTTGCAGCATGAGCTGGTGTCTGACCGAGGGATACGGAAATAGAGAGCATTACCAACGTGGCTCGGGAATGATTTTGTTTTTTTACATATACAGGGTGCACCAATCCTCTCGAAAAAAATTATATGTTTCAGCAAATGTAACACAGATTCAGCCAAACTTTCAGAATTTGTATGTGAGTATTTATGCAACATATTCTGCATATTTCACCGAAACAACTTACATGGTTCGACAGATACAGTAGTTTAAACTTTAATTTCAAGTTTAATTTCTCAAATGAACATGCAGTTACGCAATGAATATCCATGAATAAGAAATCAAACTTTGCCCCGATTTTCAACAAGGTTCGAATGTTTCAGTGATGAATGTTGGCTGCCTATTTCAGTATTTAAGCAGAGTGCTGAGAATGTTCACCAGCTGCAGCAACACACAATCATAGACTGTTCCAAAATGATGCGATTACCTTAATAACAATTGAACTCTTAAGGCAGATCATTTCATATTATCAAAATAAGTCTTTCAACGTGGTAACGTTGGTCATCATTGGCATGTACTTCTGACAGTGTTCCAGCATTATGTCTCATAGGCATAATGCTGGATAATAATGGATACGAATCCATTGGCATATCAATCTGATTCATTTTCTGTTATTTTTACATTAGAATCTTAGTTTAATTACTTTTTTACTTAGAATAATGTACTTTGAAGTTCATATAGTTATAATTTTTAAACGAAACCAAATATTATGACGAAATTTGCTACATATATGGCCTGAATCCTCCTCTGTAAACACTCTAAATCATAAAAACTGTTGCAGATATGAAGATACTAATTTTTCCTAAGGGATTGTTTTTTTTTATTTGCGCACCCTGTAGGCATATACACTGACTTAAGAAGTTAAGATGTATGGATATCGCCATCAGCTAGACTGTAGTCTTGTTGTCTCCACAAGATTACTCCGTCTTGGATAATCTTGAGTTGGATGCCATTCCTTTAATAGTCTGATGTTAAGTTGTTGACAGTGAGCATCAGTATCGTACAGCCAAGAACATCTTGTTGTTTCAGCCTGTCACTTTGGTGTGGAGAACGTTGTGCATGCTAGGTAAGGAAATGAAGGACAACTACGTATTTCAGTGTCTTCCAAATTGGTTAAACTGTCATGTTATTGGTCTATATGCCGCCAGTAGTCGCACTGTGATGTTGTGTTGGCAGCACGCCGGTGATATTAATGCAGCCGTATATTGGCTGGACGAGGCGCAGTCGCTGGACATGGCCGACCGATACATCAACTCCAAGTGTGCCAAGTACATGTTGCGAGCTGGGAGGATTGCGGATGCTGAGCTGATGTGTTCCAAGTTCACACGGGTTAGTGACATGTCTCTCCCATAGACAGACTGACTGAATAACCGACCACTGTGTTGTGCCTGAATTTGGTCTATGTGTCTGTCTGTTGCCAATCTAGCTCGTGGTTGTATGATGTGAACAGGAAGGCGTTGCAGCAATGGAGAACTTGCGTGAAATGCAGTGCATGTGGTTTGAACTGGAGTGTGCTCTGGCATATCAGAAGATGGGCAAATATGGAGAAGCCTTAAAGAAATGTCATGAGATTGATCGGGTCTGTTTTAACATTGCTTCATGTTTGACTGTGCCAATAAATTCTATAGAAGTATTTTTCTGTTATTGACTTTGTTCTGTATTGTGCATAAAATGTTTTGATTGCACAGTGCATCCTGATAGTATGTTTGAATGTATATGTACATTCATGGCATGTACATACGTACTTGTGTTATCTATCGTCAGTGTTGCATTGTTGAATTTGATAACAGGTCCTACAATTGAATTTGTGGCCAACATTGCTCATATTAATACATATTTGAATCTTAAGCTGCACTTGGAATTATTTCATTTCATTATTATACTAGTTGCATTGTAGTAGTAGCACTGTGCGGACTGAGGAGCCTAATGCACTTTAGATGCACTGTTGATTTTGGCACTATGAAGATTTTTTCTGTGTTTGTTTGCCTAATCACCTGTGTTTCATTTTTGCTTCTTGTAACTTACTTCCTTTTTTCTTGTGTATATTTTCTTTTGTTATTTACTTTTCTTTTGAGAATAGCCCCATTCCAAGCTGGATGTTGTTAGAGGCAACTAAACCTGGTTCTAGTTGTTTTTATTTATTTTATATTGTATTATTTTTATGTTTGATGATTTGTATTTCGTTGATTTAGTGGTTGAAGACTTATTTTTGTGTTATCCTAGGTTTATTTTATTGTTTGTTATTTTCTCTCGGCTTTAATTTTGATTTTCTCAGTACTAGCCAAGAGATTGGTTGAGAAGAGAATCACTGAAATGACCTGTTTTGTGTCGAGTGGGACATTAAACCTTAACTCAGTCAATCAGGCCGCTGCAGTCTGCATAAAGCAACAGTTCGGTGTCGGTCTGTTTACTCCTTGGCAGCCCAGATACTCAAACTGACTCAGCAGCATGTTTTTTGTCCCTTCTGTCAGGGGGCTGATACCCTTGGTTCAGTTGTATGTAATCAATGATGATTCTATGTGCATTCAGAGTTCAGAAATACAGGATAGTATTGACTGCACTTTATTAAGCAAGAAGCAGATGTGCTAAGATTAAAGTTGCAGAGCACTTGTGTTGATGTACGTGCAAGGCAACCACATTTGACAGATGTTGAGCCATGTCGGTTGTACATCTACAACCAGTGAAGAGCATGGTTGGTGTTTGATTGTGTAGCATTTTACTGAAATAATTGAGGATCAGTTTGACTTCCACACATACTGCATGCGCAAGATGACACTGCGTGCATACGTTGATCTGTTACGGCTGGAGGACGTGCTGAGGCAGCATCCGTTCTACTTCCGTGCGGCTAAGATTGCCATCGAGGTGAGCACTGTTTACTGTGTGAAATGTGTTGACTTGGTGCAGTGCTGCTGGCGTAACATCGCAGTGAACTGAGCTACAATGCCTGCACGGGGTTCTCCACATTCACTACAACATTTTCTCTTACGATAGGTTTTCTAACTTGTACTTTGTACTTTGCACTGTTAGATGCTGCAGTGTCTACCATTGATGTTTATTTACTTGATTGAGTGCCTGCAACACATCACATTACTGACTGCGTATTGCTGTGCATTTTTTTATTTTCAGAGCTGCAAATCAATTAATGGATTAAATTAAACAAAGCAGTGGAATAAGGGAATAGGGTGGTGACTGTATTGTTTTGATGAGTTGTAACGAGTACAAGAGGCAGTACCTATATTGGTATAGAGTGACCAAGCAACTTTGACACATCCGTGTTGTCGTCGAACACCTGCTTGGTGTCTGTGTTTGGTAGCGTAATCAGCTGACTTCTGTACTAGCTTCAAGTGTGTATTTTGTCAGTACATCACTGCTGGTCGATTTGTATTTCGTTGATTTAGTGTTGATTTGTTGTCTAAATGGATATTTATAATGATTATAATTTATGAAAATCATCTACAGCCTGTAATGCATTGGTTAAAGAGACGCTTTCATAGTGCAGCTGATACTCTTTCTGATGCCAGCCAAACCAATAACAACTCACTGCACCTCAACCTCTTTCAGGCTCACATAACACTGTACTAGCACAGGTATTAGCTATGTGCTTCTGTCTTTCTGTCTGTCTGTGTGTCCATCACACGCTGGTATTGTGTCAAAATGGCTAAACAATTCCAGCTCATTTTTTTGGCACATGAGCCTAACCTACACTGCATTTTAAGCAAATGCTAATATTTCCTGGTACTGCACTGTGGGAATTTCTTCAAATTCTGGACTTAGAAAAAGTTTGCCATGGCACGTCCACCTTCGCTGATCAATATAAACAAGCAACCTTGTTGGCCTGTTGTTGATAACACTAGTTGTCGTGCAATAATGGCTGATGCTTGCTTGTTGCACTCGGAATCCAGCTTTGTATACAGTGTGATGGCGTAATGTAATGCCTTCTTTACATTGCATTACATGAACTGAACTAAACTCAACTGCACATTGTCCAGGATGTTGTTGAGTTAAGTTTGTGCTGTGTGAATTGCCCTTTAATGCAGCACATTGCAAGGGTCCATTGCTCCGTGTATGTCTGTCTGCACTAGCGGAGACTTGTTTTTAACCAGGGAAGAGGTGTTTTACCACCAGTCTGATCCCATACAAACCGTAGTACTATTCACATTGCTTTGCAATGTTAATGTTTGTTGCAGATATATTTGCGGTTACATGATAGTCCATTACCTGACAGCAATGGTGGACTGGAGTGTAACCAAGGTTACTGCTCAATTTCTGTCAGTAGTAATATGAATTTCTGTTAATATACTGCTAGTTGTTATGCAAGCGACCAAATGTTTTTCATATAGCTGCAAATGACTTGAAATTCCATTGCAGCTTATAACAGATAGGTCTCTTTGCATCCGCAGAACTTCTTGTTCTCGTAGATCGCAGTACAATTGAACACTTGGTGAGTTGCAAAATTTTGCATTGTCTGTCTGTGTCCTAAATACAACTGATGTCACAATAATTACATCAACTTCATAAAAAAAAGTTGGCAGATTATTTAGTTAAATTCCCTACGAAACATAATTTATGATTATGATTCATATTTTGAAAATTTACAGAATGACATTTTGTCTCTATTTGGAACAGCCCTCATAAAAGCTTTGACGTTACATCTGTCCATCCATATTGTGCTGCATGCTTTCCTCATCTACTATCATACTGCATACTCTGTTCCGCTCCCAGCTATCACATTGTGCCTCTACTCTTCTACCTCCTTCTTCCCTTCCAAGCTATGGATGATAGCGTAAAAGCCTCAGTGATGGGTGTGTCCGTGATACGTGTCATACTGCCAGTCACTGGCTTTGTGCATGTCAGGCTAACTTTGCTGTTGCTCTTGTATGCATGTGTAGAAAATTTGACTGCAGCAGAACAAAAAAAGCTGCGAAACAAACAGCGCAAGAAAGCAAAGCAGGAAGCGATGAAACGTGAGAAGCAGAAACAGGAAGAACAGCAGAAACAGCAGCAGCAGCAAGGAAAAACTAAGAGTCAAGATCCAGAGCTCGATGGACCAAAGGAGGAGGAATTAGTGTCTGAGAAACTAGAACGGGTTAGTGAGCAGATTGGGACTGCATTGTGGTAATACTTTACATTTATATTTATTTATTGTAAAAACTTCCCAGCTTATAACCAAGTGTAAGATTGACTGATGAGTCATAGCTCTAAAACAGCAAAAATCAAAATAATCGCTCAATTATAATCACAAAACACATGCACTGGGTTTTACATTTAAATCTGGTGATTGGCACATTTAAAGTTACAGCACATGTGTTTTGTGATTGTAATTGAGCACTTATTTTTATTTTTGCTGTTGTAGTGGTATGACTCAGCAGTTGATCTTACACTTGGTTGTAAACTGGGAAGTTTTTACCATAAATATTTGCTGTTTTATTGGTAAAATTTTATTTAAAATCTCCATCTTCGCCTGTTTGGGTTATTAGTTTTTGGTTGCCGATGTTTGAAACGACTAATTTCATCAAAATCAGTCAAATGGTTGCTGATGTATTGCATTTAACAATTTTCAAAATGGCGGCCGTCTGCCATGTTAGATTTTTTTGTGTCATCGTACAAAATTTCATCAAATTACGCCAAACGTTTTTGTAGATATTGCAGTTTTTCGATTTTAAAGATTGGGGCTGTCCCCAGTCTTGGATTTTTAAAATTTTAATCGCCTGTCAGATTGGGAGGACTGATATGCAGTACTAAATTGCACCAAAATCGGTTAAACGGTTGCTGAGATATAACAATTTATCCTTTTTTAAGAGGGAGGCTGTCCGCCATTTTGGATTTGTCGGGCAAATTTTGGGACAACCCACAACCATAATTTGTTGGTCTTCATTACTGTGCAAAATTTGGTTGTAATCGCTTTAGTCATTTTGATAGTACAAAAGCTTGAATATTTTGCGCGTTTGGCCTAAAAATGCATATGCACACCCCTTTTTGACTGTTTTTGGAGCAGTAAAAGTAGGGAAAAATGGAAACTTTGCATTGCTATTCCTCTAGGAATGCAATAAGCCGGAATTGACGTCATATGAAGCAAACCATGTAAAAATCAGTTTTATGGTTTAGTCTTAGGACGCAAGCAAAATTTGGGGTCACAAAAATAAAAGGAAAACTAGAAACCATGTGAGAGTAATATTTCATGCATATGCCGTGCGACACTATGCTAAGTGCTGTAAATGCCGTCGTCGTGTGTCTGACCATCCGTCTGTTTGTCTGTGTGTGTGTGTCTGTCACACTCCGGTATTGTATCAAAACGTAGGATCATGCAAATAATGCCTCACGATAGACCCGGGACTCTAGTTTTCAAATGGGATGTTTTGTAGTTGCAGAATTTCTACTGACAAGTGCTTCGCGCAGTCTCTCTGCCATAGCAGAGCCTCTTGTTTTTCGGGCGTGCAAATTGGTGATAATAGGCTTACCCATATTCAGTGATCGCACTGGCATTCTGAAATAGACTGGTTGATCATAATGCAGATGTGAAAACATTGCATAGTGATGAGCCGTCTACATGGGGTAGAAATTTGGTGGGCTTCCGTCCAGTAATCCAGGAGTTTATGAGGCAGGTGTCAATCAGTACTCTGGTTTATATCAATAGTGTTTGCCAGGGGACAGCACTGCTACATTGGGCTTTTGTTGGGGACAGCAATGCTTGGCTGGCGGCGGGCAGGCTGCACGCTGGACTTTGCTATGCATTTATAGTATTTAAAAAATAATATTTTCTTTAATTTATTGTCTTTAAAATTTCTGTTTTTTTCATTATACTTAGTTGACGAAAGCAAATAATTTGATGTTATTGTTAACGAGTGTGTCACTGATATGTAACGTGGATTTTTGACATTGAGTTATGCAGAAACTTACAGTTTGATGCTTTATGGCAGCATAAAACATCTGTGTCTCTAGGACAAACTGCCATAAATTGAAAAAATACGACACACTGACTCACAAGACAATAGTAAAGAGACCTGGCCAGTATGGTCTTACTCCAGCAAAGAAGACAGTTAAACCAGAACTCAAAAGTTTTAGTGGATGTAGGCAAGTACCTGAAAGCTCTTCCGCAGTTTGCACACATGATCATAACAATAACTACTGTATCATATCTTGCTTTTATATTCAATTGTTTTCTAATTATCAGATTTGTGCACCAGCCCTGACACTTTCCGCCATCATCTCAAGACCCATTATTTTCAGCAGGCCTTCCAATCCACTTAGTGCCTTCCTCTTGTGCCTCAGATTCGGCTTCGGCTTACCATTGTATGCGTTTACAAATTATAATTACTTACTTACTTTTATATAAAAACCCGATCACTGGTATGCATTTTGTTATTGTTGGTGATAGCTGTGTGTGTGGTGAGCATTGAATTTATCTCATCACAAGCACAGATTGTCATTGACTTTCTTCTGTTCTCACTTTGTACCACAGCAATGTCGTCGTGCAAGCTGTTCGCATTATGATCATTCAATATATGTTGTTCTGTTTGCTGCGGCTTCAGTGCACATTCTCACTAAACTGTTGGTGACGAGTCTGAGTCTCTGTCCATGCTGTGTACACTGTGTATTGTTGTACTACATGCATGTGTGTTGATAGCCTACAAATGCACTTGAAGATGCCACCTATTTCCTCAAGGCATTGCAGCAGCTTGCTGTCAGCAATATAGAGACACATGTCCTAGCTTACCGAATCTACATGAGGAAAGGTATTCTACAAGCCTTGTGGATAAATGATTATTATATAAAAAAAACTGATAACAGTTTATCTAATGTTATATAAGCCAAAGGTCTAAAACAGCAAAAAAAAATTTTTTAATTGCTCAATTATAA
>Ga0209782_1001227_pt1 | contig 13040 bp, 9 predicted proteins | sample WorMetmaBAHAMAS1_FD_187390 | JGI IMG/M metagenome (GOLD analysis project Ga0209782, IMG submission 187390) | Marine gutless worms symbiont microbial communities from Max Planck institute for Marine Microbiology, Germany - Inanidrilus... | ecosystem: Host-associated > Annelida > Digestive system >... | reverse complement strand
TATATATATATATATATATATTATTGATTTATAAATCAAAAGTTTGAAATATATTTAATAGAAAAAAAATATAAAAAATATATTCTTCTAAAAATTTGTCCAATCAGAATAAATGGTTCTTCTACGGGACATATTCCAATCCATGATAGAATAAATCATGAGTTTACTATAATAAAGAAAAATATTTTTATTACAGGACAAAATCTTAATGATATTTTTTTTATTGAGATGCTTCTAGGGTAGTATAGAATAATAATTGCTGATAACAGAGCAATCACACCACCTAGTTTGTTAGGAATAGATCGTAGAATTGCATATAGTCATAGGAAGTATCATTCTGGTTGAATGTGAGTAGGAGTTATTAATGAATTAGCTTCTATAAAATTTTCTGGGTCTATTAAAGTATTTGGAGCTACCATGGCGATTATAGAGATTATTAAGGTACTTGGTAATAGTCCAACTATATCCTTAATAGTGAAATATGGATGAAACGAAATTCGATCACTATTAGAGAGAATCCCAATGGGATTGTTTGATCCACTTTCATGAAGGAAAACTAAATGGAAGACGATTATTATGCATATTACTAGAGGGGTCAAAAAATGTAAAATAAAAAATCGGCTTAGCGTAGGATTTCTTACAGCAAATCCTCCCCATAATCATTCAACTGTAGTTTTTCCAATATAAGGAATAGCTGAGAAAATATTTGTAATTACTGTTGCACCTCAGAATCTTATTTGACCTCATGGGAGAACGTACCCTATGAAAGCAGTTGCTATAGTAAGAATAAAGATAGAAACTCCAATATTTCAGGTTTTTTTTATATAGAAGGAATTATAATAAATTCTTCGTCCTATGTGAACATATATAAATAGCATAAAAATAGATGCTCCATTTATATGAAGATTGTGTAGTAGTCAACCTCAATTAACATTTCGTGTGATATGAGTAAGAGATAAAAAAGCTAAGTTGATATCAGGTGTGTAGTGGATAGATAGAGTAATTCCAGTTATAATTTGAATAGATAATAATAACCCTAATAGTGATCCATAATTTCACCATAGAGAAATATTAATTGGAGTTGGTAGATCTATAATACTTGAGGATATTGTTTTTATAATTGGACTTGTTTTTCGAAGTAACTTCATTTAGATATTGGAAATTATCATATTTAACATCATCAGAGTTATCCGTTCTTACCGGCGCAATATCTATATTAATTGTAGTAGTATAGTAGCTTTAAGAATAAATTTAATTAGGTTACCATTTTCAACTATGAAAGGTATTTTTAGATAGTAGTAGATTTTTTTTTCATTTTATTTTTTTATTATAGAATATATTAGATAAAATAAAAATTAATATAATTCAGGATATAATAAATATAAGTATTCATTCTATAGGAGATATGTGTGGCACTTATTATTTATAAATGGTAAGATGTTTTTTTGGTGGCTTGCTGTAGTATTTATGTAGTTTAAATTTTTTTAGTTTTTTTGCAGATGTGATAATAATAGTTTCATTTATTCTGTGATAAGCTAATGGGAGATATTGTTCTCATTCTATGGAATTATTTATGTTTCTTCTACAGATTAATATTCGTTTTATGGTTATAAATTCTCATATAATTATAATAAATATTAGTAATGAACTGAATGATACTATTGCTCCGATTGAGGATATTATGTTTCAAGTTAAATATGTATCAGGATAATCAGAGTATCGACGTGGTATGCCGCTGAGACCTAAGAAATGTTGAGGGAAGAATGTTATATTAACTCCAATAAATATTACAATAAACTGAGATTTTATTCATCGTTCGTTAAGTGTTATTCCAGTAAATAGAGGTAATCAGTATGAAATGGCTGCAAAGATAGCAAAAACTGCTCCTATACTTAGTACATAGTGAAAGTGTGCTACTACATAGTATGTATCATGAAGAGAAATATCTATTGATGAATTAGATAAACAAATACCAGTTAGTCCACCCATGGTAAATAAAAAAATGAAGCCTAGTCTTCATATTATTGATGAGTTAAATTTTAAGTTAGTCCCATAGAGTGTTGCGATTCAGCTAAAAATTTTAATTCCGGTAGGAATTGCAATAATTATTGTAGCTGCTGTAAAATATCCACGTGTATCTACATCTATTCCAATTGTAAATATATGATGCGCTCAAACGATAAATCCAATTACTGCAATACTGATTATTGCATAAATTATTCCTAATAGACCAAATGGTTCCTTTTTATAAGTATTATTGGAAATAATATGTGAGATGGCGCCAAATCCTGGAAGAATTAGAATGTATACTTCTGGGTGACCAAAAAATCAGAATAAGTGTTGGAATAAAATTGGATCTCCGCCCCCATTAGGATCAAAAAATGATGTATTTAAGTTTCGATCAGTTAGTAATATTGTAATTGCGCCAGCTAGTACTGGTAAGGAGAGAAGAAGTAGAATTATTGTTAAGAAAATTGCTCAAATAAATAATGGTGTTCGTTCTAGCTTTATTCCATTTGATCGTATGTTAATAATGGTTGAAATAAAGTTAATTGATCCTATAATAGAAGAGATACCTGCTAAATGAAGTGAAAAAATAGCAAAGTCTACAGATAACCCCCCGTGAGCAGTATTACTAGCTAGTGGTGGATACATTGTTCATCCTGTGCCAACACCTCTTCCAGTAAGACTTGATAGGATAAGTAATAGTAACGACGGTAGTAGAAGTCAAAATCTTAAGTTATTGAGTCGTGGAAAAGCTATATCTGGGGCACCAATTATTAGAGGTAATAATCAGTTTCCAAATCCTCCAATAAAGACAGGTATAACAAAAAAGAAAATTATTAAGAATGCATGTGCTGTTACTATCGTATTGTATAGTTGATCGTTTATAATTAGTGATCCCGGTTGAGTTAATTCTATGCGAATAATTATTCTTGCGGCTGTGCCTATACATCCTGCTCAAATTCCTAAAATTAAATATATGGTTCCAATATCTTTGTGATTGGATGAGAATAATCAACGCATAATAGTAAAAGATAAAAATATGTTACTTGATTATTAGCAAGAATTATCATAACATAAAATAAGAATTACTTAGTCTTGGTCCTTTCGTACTAAAGATTAATATTTTACCTATCGTAGATAGAATCTAACCTGGCTTGCGCCGGTCTGAACTCAGCTCATGTAAATTTTTAAAGATTGAACAAATCTATTGTTTTTAGCTCTTGCACTAAATAAATATAATATAAGCCAACATCGAGGTACAAATCCTTTCTTTGGATTGGGACTCTAGAGAAAGATTAGCCTGTTATCCCTAAGGTAGCTTATATTTTTGATCATAGAAAATGGTTCAAGATTTGGTTTATTAACCTTATATATAAAGATAGATTAGTAAGTATCTGGATCATCCCAATCAAATTTTAGTTAGATAAGTAATCTATAATTATTTAAGCTCTGTAGGGTCTTCTTGTCTAACGAGATTATTAGGGCTTCTTCACCCTAAAATAAAATTTTAAGTTATAATATGAAACAGAAAAAATCTCATTTATTCATTCATTCTAGTCTACAATTAATAGACAAGTGATTATGCTACCTTAGCACAGTAGTGTACTGCGGCAATTTAGTTTTGATTCATTGAGCAGAAGATACCAAAAATTATTTAAATCTTTTGGCTATGTTTTTGGTAAACAGTTGGATTTTATTTTTGCCTAGTTTTTTATACTATATTAGGTTAATACTTATTTTTACAGTATAACGAAAATTAATTAGTTTTATTTTTTTATTTATTATACTTAACATAGATTGAAGTAGTTTATTGAAATTGATTATAAAATATTATTAATTTACTAATATTAGGTATATTATTTAATAATGTATATATTTATAGTATAGCTGTAGGGGCTTATCCTCCTATAGTTAGTAGTCTATATTAAATAGATATTCTACTTTATAGATTTAATAAATAACCAGATATATTTTTATGCGATTGGTATGTAGCCACTAGATTAATATTTAATTTAATAATGATATATTTTAATTGGTTCTAAACAATGGTAATCTAGCTCATAAAATTTCGGGATTTAAGTTTATTAAATTTACTTGTAAAACCATAATGCAGAAGGTACTTATTTTTATTATTTATATTTAGTTTTGTACTTATTTTTCAATTTTATATTAGATAAATTTTCATAAAGTGATTACTTTTTTGATAGATTCAAGTATGTAGATGAAATCTTTTATAGTCTTTCAAGGACTATTGTTTTATGAACAACATACTTAATCAGAATACGGAGATATCCCTTAATTAAAAATTAAGTGCTTTAATGTAAGCTATCTGGTATATTAAGCGGATATCTAAGTGGATGTTTCCATTAATAAATTTACAGTTTATTGCTTTTTCAGCCACCCTAGATATATAGATTATTTATGGGATAATGATCAATTGATAAATGATTTTATGTTAATTGATTCTAAAACAATTGGTATAAACGAATGGTTTATACCACAAATTTCTGAGCATTGACCATAAAAAATTCCTCTTCGGTTTATGTAGATAGATAATTGATTTAGGCGTCCCGGAATAGCGTCTATTTTTACCCCAAGTGATGGGATTGTTCATGAATGAATAACATCTGAAGCAGTGATTAATAATCGGACTTCTGTTTCTATTGGAATAATTATTCGGTTATCTACTTCTAGTAAGCGAGGTTCTCCTAATTTTAGAAGTTTAGTATTAAGTATGATGGAATTAAAATTAATATTTTGAAAATCTGTATATTCATAATTTCAATATCATTGATGCCCAGTTGCCTTAATACTTAGTGAAGGTGATATAGATTCCTCTATTAAATATAGTAGTCGAAGAGAAGGGGTAGCTAAGAATAGAAGAATAATTGCTGGGATGATTGTTCAGGTAAATTCAATTTTGTGGGCTTCTTTTAGAGATCGATTAGTAAAATTATTCGCTATAATGAATATTAGCATATATCTGATAATTGATAAAATTAGGACTATTCTTATTAAAATTAAATCATGAAATGATCTTAGTATTGTTATTATTGGTGATACCCTATCTTGTAATTGAATTTGTCTTCATAATCTCATATATAAATAGATTACTATTTCTAGTACTATATTTAAGGTTTTGGATAGACCATAAAGTGATTAGAAGTCACTAGAATAAACCTATATAGAATAGAGGTGATCATATTTTTAGAGTAATTAAAAGGCATTGTTTTATGCTATATTCTAAGGTACAGCTTCAGCTAAACCTACTTTGTTACGACTTATCTTATTTTTCAATAAGAGTGACGGGCGATATGTGCATGTATTATTATTATTTGATAAAGCTATAGTAAAGATTTATTACTGTCAAGTTCTTTATATTGGTTCCCTTATTATTTATGTGAGATAAATGTAGCCCATTATTCACATATACCATTAGTTGCACTTTGACCTGTTATTTTACTTAGAAAAGTTTATTGTTTATTTATTATAATTAAGCATTGCGGCAGTATACAGACTGATTTTCAAGGTATAGTAAGATATTTGTGGATTATCATATTAAGAAACAGGCTCCCCTGATTATATAAAACACTGCCAAGTTCTTTGGATTTAAAACTATTGTTTTTATTAGCCGATATAGTTTATTTTTATAAATAAAAGGGTATCTAATCCTTGTTTTAGTTTATAATTTATTATTTAGATGCATATATATATATTGGAACTGAGAATTTTATAATTTTACTTATATATTTGTATTATTATATTATTATATAATCTATTTTATTAATTTTAACTTTTTGTTTAACCGCAACTGCTGGCACAAATTGAGTTAGTTTTGATAGTTATATCTTATTTCTTATTTATAGATTGATAAAATTTATTTATTGATATTTATATTTTATTTATTGTCATAAAAAATTATAATTATAATTAATATATTAGCTAGAATCAAACTAGGTAATAAGAGAGTAGTCATTGTTGGGGTATGGGCCCAATAGCTTTATTTAGCTTATCTTATTTATTGTATATAATTTAGTTTTTATTTTTAATGTAGATAGCTAAGCTATTATTTTTGTTATTACAGGTATTAATAGGATAAACCAAGTTAAGGATAAAGGTAAAATTTTTTTTCATAGACAATTTATTAGAATATCATATCGAAGTCGTGGAAATGTTCTTCGAGTTCAGATAAAAATAATAGATAATAATGTAGCTTTAATAACTAATTCTATATTAGATCAGTTTTTAGTTAGTATTGCTGAAGTTAATATTCTTAGAAATAAAATATTTATGTATTCTGCTATAAAAATAAGAGCAAATATTGATCTTCTATATTCAATATTAAAGCCAGATACTAGCTCTGATTCTCCCTCGGTAAAGTCTATGGGGGCTCGGTGAGTTTCAGTAATAATTGAGAGTATTCATATAATTATTAGAGGTAAACATATGAATATAATTCAGGTATATTGATTTCGTATAATAGACAAAATATTTATTCTTATGGAATGCATAATAAAGCAAATTATAATTAAGGATATTCTTACCTCGTATGAGATGGTTTGAGCTACGCTACGTAATGCACCTAATATCCTTCATTTTGAGTTAGAGCCCCAACCAGCTATAAATGTTGCATATACTCTTATTCTGGTAATACATAAGAAAAAAATAATTCTAAATTTTAAAAATGATGATTGATATAGGTGTGGGTAGATCGATCATAAAAAAATAGAGATAATAATTATTATAGTTGGAGCACATATAAAGTATTTTAGATTATTTGAGATTGTATTTTTTTCTTCTTTAAACACTAATTTTCCGGCATCTCCAAGTGGAATAGTTAGGGCTATTATAGTTGGCTTATTAGGTCCTTTTCGATATTGTATGTACCCAATAAATTTTCGTTCTCTGAGAGTATAAAATGCTATTGCTAGAAGAGCTGAAAGTATTATTAGAATTAAGTTTATGACTATCATTGTTGCAATTGATTTCTTATTAAATGCTAGTTAATCGTCCTGTATAGACTAAATTGCATGGCATATCTCACATTTGTTATTTAAACTTGACAAGTTTATGTTATATATTAACTAGAGCTATATTAGTAGATTATTTTAAGATTATTATAATTAACCCTAGTAGACTTGTACTTGTTAAAATACTAAGAAAATTAAGAATATTTTTTGATTTTTTCGTGTAGTTATTTGTTTTGCTAGATCTTATTATATTTAGTGTAACATTTAAGTAGAAGAATAAGCTTAATAAAGAACTAGAAAGAAGAATACTTGTTATTATTTTTGAGTGATCAATTAGTATAGAGATTATTAATAGTTTGGGTATAAATCCTGTTAATGGTGGCAATCCTCTTAGTGATAGTAGTATAATAGTAATAGAAATTTGGGATCTTAGTGAAATTTTAGATTTATTTCATGGTTCGTGGATAGAAATAATTTTTAATTGATAAAAAGTTAAGAATAGAGGTATTGAAATTACCCTATATAAAATGAAATAAGCTATAGAGAGACATGGTATATTAATAGTTATTCCTCTTATAGCTCATCTTATATGAGTAATTGATGAATAAGCTATAATTTTTTTTAAGTTTGATTGACTTAGTCCTATAATTCTCCCTGTTAGTGCGTTAAGACATACAATTATACCTATAAGCTTAAAATTTGGCTTAATAATATAGGCTATAATAAATAGTGGTGCAATTTTTTGTCATGTTGATAGGATTAAACAATTAATTCATCTGATTTTTTCTATTGTGGTTGGAAGTCAGTAATGACAAGGAGCAATACCTAGTTTTAAGCATATAGCAATTATTAATAAAATAGAACTTACTTTTGATAATCAATAAGTATTTAGTAGTACAATTCTAGCTGTTAAGAATAATATAGATCCTAGTGCTTGAAATAAAAAATAATTAATTGAAGCTTCAATTTCATTTGTTGTTGAGTTATTTACTAATAATAAAATAAAGGAGAATAGATTTAGTTCTATGGATATTCAAATTATAAATATGTTGGTAGAAGATAAGACTATTATAACTGATAAAAAAATGGTATAATATATCATAAATTTTATATTCAGAGTAAATAATTTCATCATTAAGTAGAATTAATTAAATTCTGTAACAAGTAGGCTTTGCCTATTATATAATTCTAAATTATTTACATTTGTTCTGTCAACTTGTTATATATATTACTATTTGTTTATAGATTTTTAAATTTGCAATTTAATGTTGTTTATCAACTATAATATATAACATCATCTTATTAATTTAGAGGAAATAGTTAATATTATAACTAGAGGTCATATATGGGAGAATCAATTTATTATGGTTATAGAATTTCTTGGAGATATAAAGTTAATAGATTTTAATTGATTACCGTGATTAATTATTCTATATAAATAGATTGAGTATAGTATGGTTGAAAGTCTTGATGCTATTAGAAGAATAAGAATAATTTTAGAAATTAGTAATGAGGATATTATAATTATGATTTCTCCAAGAATATTTAACCTGGGTGGTAGGGCTATATTAGCTATTATTGTAATTATCCATATTATAGAGATTATTGAAGCGTAAGATAGAGTTCCTCTTATTAGTATAATATTTCGTGAGTTAATTTTTTCGTACATAGTTCTTGTAAGTATAAATATGGATGAGGATGTTAGTCCATGTCTTAATATAATTACTAATCTACCGTATTGGCCTAGTTTTGAATCTGAAAATAATCCAATAATTATAAGGCCCATATGGCTTACTGATGAGTATGCAATTAGGGATTTTAAGTCTGTTTGGCGTAAACATATAATATTTGTAATCAATATACCAAGTGTTCTAATTGAAATAAGAATGTTAAATATATTTAAATTAGAAAAATGAATAATTTTATGTATTCGTAGAAGCCCATATCTTCCTAGTTTTAGTAAGACAGCTGCTAAAATTATTGATCCTGCAAGTGGAGCCTCTACATGAGCCTTAGGTAGCCATAAATGAAGAGAGAATAGGGGAAGTTTTACAAAAAATGCTGTTATTCATATTAATCAACTTAGTGATTTATTTATTGTATTAGGTAAGATTATATAAAGAAGTGATAGATTAAAATGAAAGTTAATTTTAGCTGTTATTATCAAGATTATTAATAAAGGTAGGGAGGCAGCGACAGTATAAATAATGATATAAAGTCTTGCTATTTTTCGTTCTGGTTGATGACCTCAGAGTATAATGAGAAGAGCAATTGGAATAATGGATGATTCAAATATAATATAGAAAGTAATTAAATTATTTGTTAGAAATAAATTAATTAAAATAACTAATAATAAAATAATTATTAACAAGAATATTTTTTTATTGGACTTTATAAAGTAATTAGAGGAAACTATAAGTAATGAGATTCATAGTGTAAGAATAATTATTATAGTAGATAATGTATCTAGTATAGAAATTTTAGATAAAAAATAAATATGATTTCTTATTGGATAAATTATAATAAATATTATAGTAATAAATATAATAATTATACTAGTTGATTCTTGATATTTTTTAAATCTTATAGTAAATAGAGTTAAAATAAATAAAAGTTCTATTCTTATTAACATGAGGTAATTGTATAATTTATAGTAGAGTCATTGCCTATTTTTCGACTTATTAAGATTATCAAAGCTAGGCCAGTTCTTGCGCTCGATACTCTTATTGTTAGTAAAATAATTAATGCAGGCCCTATATTTATTGATCTATAATTTATATGTAGTAATATAAATGGAAGTAGTAAAAGTATTATGCCTTCTAGACATAGTAGAACTGACAATAAATGTTGTTGTCGAGAAAGTAATGTCAATAACAATATATAAAATGCTAGTAAGAATATAAATCTTATTAATTTGTTCATTTAATAATAAAGGCGTTAAGCATGTTTTGAGTCGAAATCAATATTCTTTATTAATAAGGATTATTTTATTATCTTCAGTAACATGTTTTATTTTAAACTATCTTATTTAATTAAAATTAATAATAATAATTAATCCTAAGGTTATTATAGTTATTATAGCTCTGGCTGATAAATTATTTTGTGGGTATTTTGTAAAATTTAAATCTATAATGGAGCTAAGGTTTAATAAAATTTTAGGTAATCCTATACTTGATAGTTTTTCTAGTCATATCTGATCTAGATATTTATATAGTAGTAGAGAAAGATTAAGATATTGAGGGAGTATAAATTGAGTAGAGATTGGAGTAATTAATATTAGTGACCTAAAAATTTTAGTAGTTGTTTGATTTTTATAATAAAATTTTATTCTAAGATAAATATAGATGGTTATGGTTATTGGCATAAAATCTAGAATTATATATTTTATATTTTCATTTATTAATGAAAGATTATCAATTAGTGGAGAAAATCATTGAATTATTCTACCAGTAATAATTCTTGCTAATGACATGATAGTTAATGAAGTTTTATTATTAATTGATCTGTTTTGTTCAATGATAGAATATTTTTTAGTAGGTATAGCTCTAATAAAAATAATTATTCGCATAGAGTAAGTGAAAGTTAAGAAAATTATAAGTAATAATCTAAAATAAATTATAGAATTTATAGGTAATCATGTGGATCATGTTATGATTATATGCTTAGAGTAATACCCCCTTATAAAGGAAATTCCTATCAAAGCTATAGATGAAATTAACATTGCCGATGAAATAATTGGTGTTGAGAAAAAAGATATACCATATAATCGTAAATCTTGATTATGATTATTTTTAAGCATCAGTCTTCCAGCAGACATAAAAAGAAGGGCCTTAAATATAGCGTGAGTGGATATGTGAAAAAATCTTAGTATTGGTATTTTATGGTTAATGGGATTATTATTAACCCTAGTTGTCTTAAAGTTGATAATGCAATAATTTTTTTTATATCATTTTCATAAATTGCATTTATTCTAGCTACTAAAATTGTAAGTATTCCTCTTAGTAATATAATAGATTGTGCAATAATTGAATTTATGATGATTTTATTAAAGCGGTATAAAATAAAAATTCCTGCAGTAACTAATGTTGATGAATGAACTAACGCTGATACTGGAGTTGGAGCTGCTATAGCAGCAGGAAGTCAACTAGAGTAAGGTATTTGTGCTCTTTTAGTTATAGCTGCTACTATAATTCCAAGTAATTGGTAAAAAGAAAAAATATCATTTATTAGGTAAAAGGTAGTTCAATTTCTACTATTTATCATTATTCTGATACTTATTAATAAAAATGCGTCTCCTAGGCGATTTACTGTTATTGTAAGAATACCTGCACTTAATGAACGTGAATTATTATAATAAATAATCAAAATAAAGGAGGTAATTCCTAGTCCATCTCAGCCAATTAATAAACATAAAATATTTGGAATAAAAATTAATATATTTATTGATAAAATAAATAGTAATACAATTATAGTAAAACGTTTATTATTAATATCTATTTTTATATAAAGTTTAGAAAATTTCAAGACATTTATAGAAATGAATAATACAATTGAGGAATATAATATTCTTCTTCATTCTATAATTAATTCTATTTTTATTGATATCCTAAATATTTCACAAATTTCTCATTCCCAAATAATTCTAGAGGTAATAAATATCATAAAAATTCTTGAAGTAAAAGTTATAAATGCTAAAAAAAATAGAATTTTAGGTGCAATATTTACCATTTAAGAATATAGATTTATATAATTTTGAGTCCACAGCTCAATAGTTTAATAATTAACTTACTATATTTAAATTTGATTTTTAATTAGTTTGGTGTCCCCGTAAAGGAGCATTATTTATTTTTACTATTTTAATGATGATGATTAGCATTAATAGTAGAATTATTACAATAAGTAAAGAAGTAATTATATTTATTAGTCTATAGAATTTAAAAATTTGAATATTTTTATTTATGGGGATTATTAAGGTTATATTTATTCTTTTAATAATAATTACAGGTAAAATAATTAATTGTAATCTTCTCTTTAATCATATTGAGTTATTTGAGTTAAACCTGATAAAATAAGAAAATATCACTATTATTCCTCCGATATAAATAAAAAATAAAATTATTCCATATCAAGAAGAAATAGATATTCCAATAATTATCGATCTACAGATAGAAATTATTAAAATTATTAATCTTAGACTTATTGAGTTATTTGATCTTAATGTTAATCATCTAATAGAAGTTATAAGAATTGTTAAAAATAAAAATATTCTCATTATAGTTTTCAATTTAATGACCCCTCATTTCATTCATAAAGAATACCTATTAATAAAATTATAAAAAATCTGTTAAAAAATAGGTTTATAGAGGGTGATCAAAATTTTGTAATAGGAATAATTAATACCAGGGCAATTTCGATATCAAAAACAATGAATAATACCATTAATAGAAAAAATCGAATTGTAAGAGGTTTTCGAGGTAAGGAGTATATATTTATTCCGCATTCAACGGTTATATTTTTTTCTCTTGATTTTTTTATTGATTTGCTTAATAATATTGGAATAAATAATAGTCTTATTATAATTGTAGTAATAAGCAATATATAAATAGTTAATATAATCATTTAAGAGTGTTCATTTGCATATAAAGAGATTAATAGGCAAAAAATATAGGCTTGAATACTACAGATAATGATTTCAAATATTAGGTATAAACTGGAAATTAAAGTTATATATATAAAGATTTTTGTTTTATAAGAGATTCTAAATATAAAAATTAATCTTATAATAACGTGGCCTGCAGTTATATTAGCTGCTAATCGAAAACTTAAGGTTAAAGGTCGTATACAAATTCTAGTTAATTCAATTAATACTAAAAATGGGCTTAATCATATTGGTGTACTTTCTGGTAATAGGTGAGCAATTGATCGTTTTATCGAGTAGATTATTCTTCTAATCATTATAAGCAATCATAGAGGCAAACCAATTGATAAGGCAAGTAAGAGTTGTCTAGTAATTCTAGGAAAGTATGGTACCATACCTATAAAGTTTATATAAATAATAAAAAT
>Ga0209782_1001226_pt1 | contig 13042 bp, 7 predicted proteins | sample WorMetmaBAHAMAS1_FD_187390 | JGI IMG/M metagenome (GOLD analysis project Ga0209782, IMG submission 187390) | Marine gutless worms symbiont microbial communities from Max Planck institute for Marine Microbiology, Germany - Inanidrilus... | ecosystem: Host-associated > Annelida > Digestive system >... | reverse complement strand
GTCTGTCTGTCTGTGACGGAAGTGAATTGGCGCATTATAGCTAATTTACGTTTCAAATTCCGATCCAAATTTACCGCGCATTGTCGTCGCGGGGAGGGGTCATCTCAACAACAACATCTCGCGCTATGCTAGCCACTGCTAGGCCCTCATGTTTGTAAAAAGGTAAAGTTATCCCGTACTCGTTACCGAGCGTAGGGCCCGAAGCTGATCCCGGTGTACAGGCAGTCAGCCCGCAGGTGACTTTAAACCATCCACCCGGCGGTATAATCTGCCAGTTACTTTCCGCCATGCCTGCGGTTACCCTCCCAGCCAAAGACTGCCAAATTATACTGCTTGGTGACAGAGGCACATGAGTGTGAGCAGCTTGCCCAAGGCTGTTACCTGGAAGCTGACCGGCCGATCGAGATTCAAACCCGCGATCTTTTTTTTATTTTTTTGTAGTACGCCTATTTTTGACGTATTTGCATTGTTTGTAGGCCTAGCCATAGGTAAATACGTTGTACGTTGCGCTCGTGATGTAGATCTATACGACTAATGGTAATTTTTTTGTTGACGTTATATACCGAATTTTACTGTGATTCACTTTGCTGAATAGACGGATTTCTTGCGTTATGAGAGTAATATGTTTCGTTTATAGTTTTATGCAATCGCGTTATTGGCACAGAATGGTAACAGGAAGCTCAGCAGATGCTGAGATAGAGCGACGTGCGCGCTGTGGGATGAAAATAAATGTATAGTTATGCACGTCGTCGGAAGTAATCTCTGCGTGTCCAACAATTGCAATCAGTAGCAACTAGAAACCTAATAGCATGCAGTCGTGACCACACGCATACCGACGCCGGCAGAGAACTTGTCAAGCTTTGGGTCTTTTCACCCTAGAGTCAATGTTCGCCGAGGTCATGCCAAAGAGTATGTATGTACCAAATTTGGTGCTGATAACTCAACTATAGTTTTTCTTTTAGAGCGCGGAAATGCACACACAGACACACAAAGTCACAGACGTCACTGATATACGCACGACGCATCGCGCCAACCGCCGCAATGGGTAAAAATAGTCTGTGTGGGTCATAGCCTATAACTGAGCAGTTAGTCATCTCCTAAGAGTGGCTGTCGACTCTCATCATCTCCGGAAGGGCGTACGTGTTGCCATGTTTGTTGACGGCGTCGACGATCCCTCAGCTCAGCCTCGATTAGGACTGCGCCACGACACACGGCTCGGGAGGTGGGGTTCCGATCATATAGAAATGCGTGGCAAAGCACAGCGTGTAGCTCGCCCGGCATAGCAGTGTCGCCCCCCCCATAGCAAAACAAAACCGTGTACTAATCGGCGCAGTGCTGCCCTTAGCGAACGTGGATGAACTAACCCGCACTGCTGCACTCAGTTGTTGACGGCATTGACTGACGCCCCACACCCAGCCTAAATTCAGCACAACATGCGCGGCTCGGCAGGTCCAATCTGATCATTAGAAACAAGCGAGGAGCCCGCGCGAATGGCTGTGTGAAGAAGCGTGTCACCATCCGCCTATAGGGCTTATACGACATCTGGTGAGAACCCCACGTCGCCGACTGCCTGCTGAATGGATGACGTATAGCCTAAGTTTCATGCTGGATGGTCCACCAACCGACACAAGTTCGTATGCGAATGGACCTCATAGCCAGATCGGGCAGACAGTCGGGAACCATTTTGTTGATCTCACCAACTATCACTTTCAGGACATAATTAAACGTCTGCAGCAACCGAATATTACATCTTCGTATACACGTAAGCTTATACAGTACAACGTGCGCCGGAATCAGACTAACTAATTGGGATCAAACGTAGGCCTAATTCCCCGTTGTTATACGACGAGTGAACGAATATTTCAACACCGCGCTGTAGTGCAGCTGATACGCATGGATATCAATACAAGCTAGAGGGCCTAGCAGTGGCTAGAATAGCGCGAGATGACGGAAGCTGTAGCACAAACCTTTCTCCAGCCGTTACGCGGTACGCCTGCATGAAGATCGCATACGACGCATATCACGCTCGATCTGTGCCACTGACTCAACTTCACGAGCGTTAGGCTAATTATTATTAATTGTTATATGCCGCTTTTGAATCAACATATTTGTCTTCTAGTGTCTCTATCGTTGGATCTCCAGTCATTCGAATGTTGACTGACTATAGAGCCAGTAAGTAATCGCGTTGTGCCGTGCGTTTCATTCCTCTCAACGAATGAACTTGCTCTCATCGGTGAGTCACGTGAGTGGGCATGCGCGTGTCGCTGTGCAGTTGGTTTCAGTAGCCTAACGCGATGAGGTAGGATATTGCCAGTCGTCAGCGTCTCCGATCTGTTACCCGCCATCAGTCGAACGGAACGTACCATTACTGCATGCTTTCTCCGTTGAAGTTGCCGGGAGAAGGACCTTGAAGCTGGAACTTTTTACCCGACAATCTTCGAGATCCGTCGTCGGCGCCGCACTCGTCCAGAAGAAAGCTGCCTACTAATCATTTATCAATATGTATCCTTTACAAGTAAAATGCACACAATGAACGTTGTTTCGCGTTCGCTTGTAGGCCTCTACGGTATCGTATCTTTACCAGTGGTCCACGATACGTTACGTTACGATATACGTGTATTTTGTGATCAGTGATCTTATTATGTTCTTGGTTACAGTTTGATGGAATTGTAGATTAAAAATACGAAATTCAGCGAAATTCAAAGATATTTGCAATTTTTCTGTGTGTTTAGTGACTAGAATGGAGGGTGTCTCTCGGGTGAGATTTACATATCATTGTTTAGCGGACTTTTGTATCTTGTGGCTTTTGCTATTCCCGTTCTGCGTGTGCAGTTGCGTTTTGTCAACTGTATTAATAAACGGAAGAAGTAAGTAGCGATGTTGAAATGTAGATTACTAGTAAAGCAAAGCGACACTGGGTGTTGCCTCATAAGTGCAGACAGCCGGTGTCACTTATTACAGCAGAATGTATCAGTTGAATGCGGAAACACAATTTTAATAAATAATAATGTTATTACCCCTAAATTATTCTTCACTTTACATGCTGTAGATATACGATTAGGGCTGCCACAGATACTGAGGTAAAACAGTGCCTGGTTTACTCTAGTTATAATCTGTATTTGTGATTAGCAAAACGACTTTATGGTAGGGCTATTATTGTATTTTTTGTAACTATTGTTTTTAACTGTTTGTTAATGTTTTACTTGCTCTGCCAATGCAGTGATGCATATACATTATATATGTGCAAATAAATTATCACGTCCTTACTACTTTGAACTTTGTCTCTGCTCGTTTTGATTCGAAGTTACGCAGCTGCACCATAGATATTGACTTACCACAACTTTAATGTTTTTGGGTGCTTATTGTGCCATCATTTACCGCTGTAATAGATTTCTTCATTTTTTTACTTCTTACATAGAATGGGATTTTGGGCTGCAGATTAGTGTGGAGAAGCTGTGTCTACTGTGCAATAAGTGGTGCAATTAACGTGCTGCTGAGTAAAGATTAAATAATGCCACCGAAAGGCCACTGACTCAATGATGACGGCGGTGATCCAGCTAGTTGACTTGTCAGAGTGTCATGATACAGACTGCCTGTCTGCACAACTTCCTTGTTGTCTTTGCCACTGATATGAACACAGGCAATATGTCACCACTGCTGGTTGGGTCACCACTATGACAGCTTCTGAATGATTGCCAAGACGGGATTTATTGACAAAGCTAATCTCAAATTACGTATATCGAGTTTTGAGCTGGTGAAGTTTGAGTTCAGTTTCGAGTTGCAAACGAAAGCTTCAGTTTTTGAATTCTGTTTCAGAAAATCCTGATAAAAGAGTAAGAAGACACAGAGACCTGAACACTTCCAACTTCCACGGGTATCCAGGTTGGTACCCGATTGGGTACCCGGGTTTTAAATTTTCCAGTTACATTTACCCTATTTATGACTGAGCAGTGACAAAAAACACTGTTGTGGCGGTGTGATCAGAAGTGAGAAGGTGCTATGGCTGTAGTTGTGTGCTGTTGTAGGTAGCAGCTTCCCTGTTTAGGAATGTCTGAAAAAAACAATGTGTATATTTGATATATGTACTAACAGCTGAATGTTTGTTGCAGGCTGCTTTAATGGCAAATACTGAAGTACTGAAAGAACCTCGTGGATTTATTAGACTGATTGAGATTGTAAGTATGCACTCCTTCATTACTCAGTAATCAGAAGTATACAGTAATAATTATTATAAACTGCTATGGGTTACTGGGTGCATAAACCATTGTTCTAGTAGCAGTAGACGACACAGTACCCGCACGGCTGATAACATTGATCTTGTGACCAACTGGTGTTACACAAAAATGGCCAAGCGAAAAATAATATTTGTACACTGTACTTAATACTACGGCCTTACTGTCTGCAAAAAAATTATCAAAATTGGTTGATAATTGTCGAAGATATAGCAAGCCAAAGCAGATGCAGTAGAAAGCATGACTGAAGAGACCCAATTTTTTAAGTTTATGTTTCCACAGGTAGTAGAGAGACATTAGTTAGGAGAGGTGGGACAGCAAGTCACCATTTGATAGCGTACCGGTACTCACTCAGCAATATCTATGCCAGAAATTAGCGAAATTGGTCGATGTGCATTGAAGTTATAGTGTGCAATGTCAGTGTGGTTTTTTAGACACGGTGTATATCTTGAAAAAGTAATCTAATTTCCAAAATGCTTTTTTTTATTCTGAACACATCTATTTGGTTTTACATATTCATCAAATTCATCATACACACTGGCATCAGCTGGTCAAAGTTACTAACTCGGATTTCTATTTCAATGAATGCTAGGGGTAGTTCAGCATAACATATTTAGTGGAATAGTCTAGACAAATTGTTGAATAAAATAGACTTTAGCAGTGTAAAGAAAGATGGGAAGATAGAGGCTGTTCATGATCTACTGGAGCAGAAGCAAGCATTGTGCTTGTTGACGATTTGATCTGCAGTGAAGTATTGTGGAAAGTCTTGTGGCGTAAAGCATCAGCAAATGACGATATCATATCTCGAATACATTTTGCAGCAGAACAACGGACACCTCAAATGGATCTTTAAATGATACAATGATGTTCATGATGTCAATTTTTCTTACATTTGGATTTAGTCAGGAAACAAGAAAGCTTAAGGTACTTTTTAATTGTTTACAATAACTGAATAACAAGTGGTCTTTTGTCAGGTGGCATCAATTTATATTAGGCAGTTGATGAAAATAAGGTGAACAGACATGTTCAGAGTGCTACGATGTTTAGCTAATTAATGCAGGTGTGGTATCATAGATGTGGACATTTAAATACAATGGTCTCGCTTGGTGTTGCAAGTATAAAACTGAATTTTTGATTACGGTTTATTCCTAGGTGGCACCAGTTATATTAAATTTGTTCAATATAGGACAGTAACAGATGTGTTCAGAAAAAAACATTACTGAATTTACCAAAAAAATCACAAATCAGTTAAGATGTTTTGACAATAGAGGCAGTCAAGCATAGTTGTCTTGTTTTTTTTTCCGCTCACCCTGCATTTTTATTGGCATAAAGAGAAGTAACACAAGACAAATGTTGCACTTGTCAGGATAATGAGTGTGGAGAGAGTGGATGCAAGTGTACAGAATATGAATCACATGCCAGTGCAGAAGAGTTTTCAAAAAAGACTCATACAACCAGCTCTGGGGTAGAATAACGAACCTTAAGTTGAGAACAATGCATGCTACTATCTTTGCTGCATTTTGTCCTTTCGCTTTGTGTGTGTAGGTTATTGTTATATTTGCTTTTGCTACTGCCACGGCATATTATTCTAGCACTGCTTACACTGTGAAGTGTAAAAATGGGACGGAATATCCAGTAGAGCTACAATTCCAGTATCCGTTCAGGTATTGGTTATTGCTGCATTGTACTAGCTTCAGTGTGGAAAGAACAGCAAATCTTGTGTTAGGCCTATGTTCTTTTGACTGCAGGAATTCTCTCAGTTTCTGTTAATATGTAGTCGGTTGCATGATAGAATGATTTATATTGATTTAAATCGAGCAATTTCAGGATTAAATTCATGACTAAATGGAGCTGATGATGGAGTATAAGTTTAAATGATAATAATTTAACGGAATTCAGTTCGGCATTTTGTTTATCAACTACAACAACACAGTCACAACTACGTCATCACAAAGTAAGAGCGGCTCAGGTGTGATGGTTAAATTTAATTATTGAGTTGGCAACTGTTAGAGTAATTTATGTAAAAAAAATAGTAAATATCAAAATAACCATATAAAAGTTTTGATGAGGAAGCAACTGGCCTCCTTTTTATGGACACAGTGTAAATATGACACATTTAAATTTTAAGTGTAATATATATGTGTATGTGCATGTCCTGCTATAAGGGCATTAAAAGGAATTTGTTGTTGTTATTGTTGTTTCTTTAGGCTGTATGAGGAAAGTTTTAAAACTAACCTGTGTGGAAACATGACAGCAACAACCAAGCTGTATGGAAATTATAGTTCAGCTGCACAGTTCTATGTTTTTGTGGGGGTTATGGCATTTCTTTACTGCATTGGAATTGTGTTGTTCTACGTGTTCGGTGATGACAAGTATCGCAACTTTGAAATAATACCAATTATTGTAAGTGCAGTATATTTTAGTCGTATCCGAAGACTTGTTGCAGAGTACAGTACAGATATTAACACTAAAGAACATGGAGCATACATGGAACTGTATTCTTCATTTAGATTGGTACACTGTGGGACACAGTACATTAGTATCTTAATGCCATTATATATGTACTGTAACATGTATGTTAATACTAGCCAGTCTGCTTGTGATTCTTCAAATGAATTAACAAATGCATCTATTTAGTTTGCTGTTTTTTTTTGTTAAAGGGCTTTGCAAGTAGCCAAACGTTTTCAGTAATTTTAAGTTTACGTATTGCTGAAACTTATTAGGTGGATGTTTTAAAGTACAGTTGAAGTGTGCACTATCACCTGGAAAACTGCCATTAGTATGGACATAAGTAGGTAGTGATAGAAATAGTATTAACTGCCATCTGCTCCGCGTTTTGGGTTCTTCTCTCACGCAGGCAGTTCTTTTGTTCGTCGTAAGAAAATGTGTCTGTGTCCGATGACAGGACTTCATCGTGACGGCCGTGTTTGTCCTTCTCTGGCTAATATCTTCATCGGTGTGGGCTGATGCCGTGTCAAAGATCAAGATGTACACTAACCCAAAGGAATATTTCAACCAGGATGATGCCTGTGAATGCGACTCTTCATCCACTCCATCCACTGGATGTATTCGCGCAGAATTATGTTCTGTGACAAATGGAGGAAACTACGCTACAATTAATGTCTCAGTTGTGAGTATAGTAGACTGGATATCGTTATTGGTTTCGTGACTGTGTGCAGAGTGGTGACAGTGGAAAGATGCTAAGTTTTCGCTTTTTACCAAACCATTCAGCTGATTGTCACAGAGATAAATTTAGACGATTGTGTTATGAATTGGATACGGGTAACATGTTGCAGATGTTAATGTTATATGTTGGAGCTTTTGCTGTTTTTTGTGGAGATAGGCGGTTCTTCCTAACACACCATTTTGAGTTTTTGCAGTAATTGCTGGAAAGGGTGGATAACTTTTATCCAATGCAATGCCATGCTAATGCAGGACATGATATGGTCTGGTATCTGTCGATTACTAGTTCAGTTCCGTTGAAACTGCTGAGTGGATCTAGCTTGTTTTTGGCATATAGGCTACCCTTGGTCCATCCTATACATTGTATTAGAAGGCAGTTTGGGTATACTAAAATTAAGGGCACTTAACTTTGGTACTCTAGACTGAAAAAAGGTTTTATCATCAGTAAATTGACTGTTTCAAGTGTTAACTTACAGGGTGAGTCAAAAAAAGGGTAAACTACAAAAGCTCCTTATAATATCTTCGCCTATGCTAAGCCTTTCTGAGCCAAATTTTCCCCAGTAATAGGGAATGTATATGCGCACATGTGTACTAAATTGCTGAGGGTGCACTTTTTGGGGAGAGGAGCAAAAGGTTACTCAATAGGCCTGCTGTTTACATCGGTAATAGTTAGAAATACGTGAACCAAATTCGGTAAGTCGAGTTTACTAAAAAGTTTAATAAAACAGTAAATATTATACAGAAAAACTGATGACATTGTGTTATCATTATAATTTTGCAATTTTTTATTATTGCTGTTTTGGAGCTTTGGTTTATACAGCTTTAGATAAACTGTGATCATTTTTTCTATATATCAGTACATATGAATTAATTGAGCAAAAGTGTTTTGATTGTTGATTATTTCAAATACCGGTAGTTAATTTATTAACAAAACAGACATGCATTTGTTTTTTTTTGTCATTTGTAAACAATTAATTTATTATTAAGAATTACAGCCCTGTGCACCAAAGCTTGGATATGCCAAGCTATTGGACGACAGACACTCGTGAACTAAATTGCAGTGTAATCAGCATATTGAGTTTTTCTTATTACAGTGTTATCATACATACACTGCATGATGATATGTGTAGGTGTTTGGTTTCCTGTGCATGATAGTCTTTGCTGCCAATCTGTGGTTCCTGTACAAGGAAACTAAGTGGCACAAGCCGTCTAGTATGCCACCATCCATGCCTCCGCAGTCAACACCGGACATGCAGAATAAGATCTGAATGAGTTTATATCGAGGCGGGCAGTAGATCAGTGGACACAGTTTTCTGGTGTACATTGATGGCATATCTTTTTTTCTCTGTTTTGTCATTAAACTCATGTTTTCCACATTATTTGGAACATTTTGTAGGCACAGTATTGAAGCTTTTTAAATTTATGCTGTAATTGCTTTTATATAGTTCTTCTTCTGTGTGAATAATTGGTGTGGTGTACATGTTAAATGTCAAATGTCAGAGTTTTGATATCATGGGCGATTCTAAGGGGAGAGGGGGGACACGGTCGCTCAGTCAGAGGTCTGGCCCCCCACTACCGTCCCCTCCCCCAGTGAAATTTTGGGTAAGTATAACTGGATACCTGGGATCAAAATTTAGTGATTAGATGTTGGTTTTGTGTCGAAAACTGCATATTTGTAAAGACCGACGAAATTTTTCTGGTGATTGGCCTCCCTTTAGAGACCCTTGGCCCCCGAAAGAGGAGGTTCTGGAACCACTCGTATTTGACACTGTTTTTTTCAGTGACACAAAGATCATCTAGCTCATAAAAAACTGCGGTACAAATCACTATACTTTGCTGTTGCAAGTCCCCTCTATTCACTCCGAAATATCATTATCTGTTGAGTTGATTATTAAGACCTTGTCATTCTGTCACTCTTTCCAACATAGAGTAACTGTGGAAAACTAAGCAAAGTGAACAGCAGTTAATGATACTTTCACCTTCTGTTACGAAACGCGCATTCTCGTTACGTGTGAGCAAACTGCAAACAAAACTTACCTCCTGTAAATATGCATCACGATGTATATTTTGTGAATAAGGTCCGGTTTTTTTTCCACTGCAAATGAATGTCCAATTAACTTTAATATCGGCAGAGAATGGTGGAATAACTCAAATATTTTTATACCGACAGTTAATGGCCAGTCAACAGTTCAATGGTCCATTAGCTTAATTGCCAATTTTTGGCCAGTTAACTTGTTAATGGCCCACTAACAATGGCGATGCGGTAAATGGAGCATCAATCTAATCGCCCTTCTACTAACTGGAGGTAAAAATTTCAACCATTAAGTTAATGCGAGATTATGTGATGAAGGATCAAAGTTAATTTTATCTACGGTGGAAAAACCGGACCTAAGCCTAGTTTATTTCATTGTTGGTTTCATGGACGACGGTCCTGCCTCGTTCGCTCATGTGTAAAGTGTTGATGCTGCTGCCGCTTGTGTTTGCTGGTGTGTGTGTGTGTGTGTGGCTTGAATTTGGTCTTATTTGCCAGCATGATGGGCTTGGCTGGTTGCAGAGAGAGCAGCTGCACAGTTCAGGTCGGGTTGCACCATCCGTACTTAACTTAAATAGTCCTTAAGGTCCGATTTTTCCACAGCAAATTAATCTCCCGTTAATTTAATCCGGCATTAAATCCGGCAGATAATGATCAATTTACTCAGATGTCGTTTTCTCCACCGGCAGTTCGTCAATTAAATCGTCCGTTTAGGACGATTTAATTGACGACCGGTTCGTCAATTAAATCGTCCGTTTAGGACGATTTAATTGACGAACTGCCGGATTAAATTAACGGGAGATTAATTTGCTGTGGAAAAACCGGACCTAAATCTCCATACATTTCAATGGAGATTTAAGAACTACTTAAGTTAAGTATGCATGGTGCAACCCGACCTCAGTGAGCTTGTGGCACACGCCTAGTCCACTGTTTGGCTTCGTCTTGATAGCCGAGCGAATGACTGTTGGTTCTGCGCATGTGTCTTTGTGGTGCATTGTGTTATGTGTTGCTAATATTTTTGTGCAGTTTGCTTTGGTGTCGTGGACTGATCAGTTGTAAATGCCAAGACACGTTGATACATGTTACCTTTGCTCTGTATGCACTACCTAAATTGTATATACTGATGCCTGGTGTCTGCCTTGTAGCTGCGAGTCATTAGAAAGCTGCGACGTTCATGCACAATGGCAGTGCAGAGTTGCTTCCTACTGTGGCTTTATTCCCAGCGTTCAGACAGCTGTGTATCGAGTTTTTGCTTCTTGCTTTGATACTTTATAGTATATTTTACAGTTAGTAATGTTTGTTTAAAAAAATGTCTGGTAACTGTAATTCACGTTGTATTTGAGGTTTGCTGGAAAGTTTATTTCTATATTTTGTAAGTATGCACATAGTACAAGGTTGCGATGCATGATGTTATTGTAGATACGTTTTATTAGTGAATTTTTCTTTCTTTCCGACTCTGTTCTGTCCAAGTATGCCAGTTTTCTTTCATAACAGTTGATTGTGCCTTTCGTGGTTTACCATAGTGGAAGAGTTTATTTTTATGCTCAGATGTGCAGTAATCTGCATTGCATTGAACATTGAATTTAAGCCAGATTGTCCAGTTTTCATTTTGACGAGTGATTGAGCTAACCTTCAACATATTTATATATTTTTATCTTTCAGATATAGAGGCCGTTTGTTGAACAGCTGTGGAATGACTGTATTTGGTGCATCACTTTACTATTAAAACAAGCAGAGGGTTTGAATGCTGTCTGAATGTCGTATTCTTGTTTACTGCTTACGTGTTGCAATTACCGACTGTTGTCAATAGTTGTCGTATTGTTTGTTGATGTATAAGGTACTGGTTACTTCGTGTTTGCTAGTTACAAATAAGAAATCCTATCTGTTGACGAGATATTGTGACACGCACCGCTAAAATTTTTTTACATACTTACCGCTATTACTGAACTGACTGATAACTCTAGTGTCCATTTATTTTGTAAACAAATCGGTGCCGAACAGACCCTGCTCATCTTTGTCAGTAGAATTTATATCACGTGATACCACGATCCGGGTCGGCTGCTTCCACATGCAAGTAGCCAGGACACCAATCTATCCTGTCATTTGTCCATTTCCACTTATTGTTGCAGTATGTGATCACAATAAACGAGAGTTACAAACAGGTGGACATGCTATGCTGTATAGCAGAATGTCATGCTGAGAAACTGTCCGCAGTTTAAGGTAGATTCGATATCAAATGCAGCTTAGCTCGGTAGGGAAAGGCTACAGATGGTTCTCTGCTGGCAATATTTCTAGCGAGTGGTGTATATACTGTTCATCCTGTTTTCTACACCGCTTCCAGTGAGCTATGATAAAATACGAAGTAAAAGAGATGGAAGTAGTAGGTACGTGATGCCTAGTGAGATATTCTGATGCGTATGTACCTTGATAGAATGCCATTGTTTCCGCATGTGATTTGCTTACTACATGTATTGTTAGAGCTGTACTATAGTTTGTGCTTTATGCGGAGCTCATTGCTACTGGCTATCATTCCGTGTCCACAAAGACAGGTTAATGACTGTAGATATTAGACATTGGTGAGTGTTAGCTGTTAGTCCTAGTGTTAGCTATTGTTACTCAAGTTAAATAATAGCTGTTAGCGATTTGCTATGCAGATTGAAGCAACACGTTTGTGTTTGTTTTTCAGTTGATGTTGAGTGAGTGTTTCAAGAAAGACTTATCAAAATATTGTGCTACTGGCGTTTTGTGTGTCCTTAATATTTTACCACTGCGGTCATTTATCTTGCGATTCGTTTATGTGCTTCCAGTTTTGTGGATGATGACGTCATGTTTCTACATAATGGGCCCTGTATGGCAGTGTCTGGTAGCCTATATGCATATGGCAGAGGTAGCGTTACAGAAAAAAACTGCTGCATCGATTTTAACCAAGTTTAGCTCAACAACGCTCAGCAAGGTACTTATTACGGGTTGTGCACTCGAGATAAAGTCTGCTCTCTATGATTGCTTTGTTTTCAAACACAGATCGTCTCATCAAATCCTCATGCGTGCCCGAGAAATAACCTGAAACCATGCGAACTAATTTACTGAACACACAGTAAGTTCTTTGTTACTGTGCCCGAGAAACGCAGATCAGTTAAGCTTAACATTAATAACAAGAAGCATTTGAAAAATGTTGGGCCTATTCGCCACTGCGAGCCGCCGCACGCCCTAATTTTACATTGCCATTCACCAGGTGTCGCACGCCGCCACTGTCGCACGCCGCCTGCGCATCGATGTCTACGACGACGACAACGCGTGACAGAGGGGACCGCTATGGCCCCATAGAATGGGCCCAACAAGTGTGTTAAAAGTGCCGTTAAACTCCAACCAACCATTAATAACACATTGAGCATAGCCTACTACACTTATTTAAGGCTCGCTGCTGTTGTTATACATAGAGTACTCGGGCAGGAGTTTAATCTGTACTCAGGGGCGTGGGCAGGGGGGGGCTAAGCCCCCCCAATGTTGAAGATTAGCCCCCCAAAGTTTCCCAGACACGACCCAAATTAGCCACCCAAACACGACCAAAGCAACCCAAGCCACATATGAGTTAGAC
>Ga0209782_1001225_pt1 | contig 13046 bp, 1 predicted proteins | sample WorMetmaBAHAMAS1_FD_187390 | JGI IMG/M metagenome (GOLD analysis project Ga0209782, IMG submission 187390) | Marine gutless worms symbiont microbial communities from Max Planck institute for Marine Microbiology, Germany - Inanidrilus... | ecosystem: Host-associated > Annelida > Digestive system >... | reverse complement strand
ACAGCCAAAGCAGACGGGACAGAAGTTGTAGAAGCCAAATGGGACACCAATAGAAATTTAACTGTAGTGACGCACGTTGTTCGCTTGCATGTGTGAACCACCTCGTGTGACGTTTGAGTAAGTGCTCTGAGGATAATTTTAGCCGCGAATCTATAAGCCTTATGTCCCGTCGCTCCTGTCCCGTCTGTTGTGGCCGTCCCGTCTGTCCCGTCATGTTTTAGACTGACCGGGTCGGCATAAATTCCGTTATTTTCCAAATACAAAAGAAATCTGAAATATACATTTTGTAGGGAATTTCATTCTGAATAAAATATATAGCCCTTTCGGCAACTTTTGCCGAGCGGGCTAAAAAAGCTGTTGAGTTTTATTATGATGACATCACTATGACGTCATTTATAAGAAATAAATAAGGCAATGTCGCCGCCGAATGCGCTCCGTAATGAACAGCATGCGGTTATTCGGTGCCTTAATGTGCATTGAAGTTATAGTGTGCTATATCAGTGTCGTACTGTCATTTCTTTTGGAGACTCACTGTAGTTCTCCAGCTGGCAGCCTTTTCAGTAAAACACTGACTTTGCCATACATATAGACAGATGGGCAGACACGTGACAACATCATGTACAATGCCAGAAAAATGGTGCACAGTAAAGTGAGCTGGCTCCTATATTTGAATCTACAGTTGTCATTTAAAGCTTTATACCATAAAACTTGAAATAGAAGGCTAGAAGCTGGGTCTGAATACAAGTCGGGTCTTGAGTAAGTTGAGTTGCAAGTAAAAAATCAAGTTAATCCCAACAGGTGGTTACAGTGTTACTGTTAGCAGTTTTGAAGATTTCCTCAGATTTTCTGAAGGTCATTGGCAGTTACTGGTACCACAATTTTCAGAACTTACCATATCTTACGATGCTTACCTCAGAACTGCGATAGCCTACAGTACATACTTACCGGTGACTTTGCAGCTATGTCACAAATGGCAAAAAAAATTACGACACTGTTTTGATTGCAATGTTGTAAGTTCACTCTGTGCACCGAACAACAAAAACTGATATACGAAAATCAGTTTAAACTACATTAAAGATGAAGTATAAGTGACAAAGTTTGTGCACTGTTCAAGTGTACACTGAGCTACTAATAGAAACCGGGGCTTTATTTTAGGTTTTTACTGCGCGACACTATGCTAACGCGGTATATGCCGTCGTCTGTGTGTCTGTCACACTATGGTATTGTATCAAAATGGCATAACATAGGATGACGCAAATAATGCCGCACGGTAGCCCACAGACTCTTTTGTTATCTGATGCCAAAGATCACGGTGAAAATTGAATGGGGTCACCCGCTACGGGGGCGATAAATGCAGGTTGGGTGGGTTAAATCGGCCACTTTAGACAATTAACCTGCGAAAACAGTACAAGATATACGCATAGCTTCTATTAAAGTCGAATAGGAAGTGGTATGCGCTTTGTCATGTTGCTGTCAGAGCTTCTTGTTATCTGTTTATTCTCCACTTTTGCCAACAATTCTTCATTTGAAATTTATATAACACTTTGTAAAAAAAACTGTCTGCATGTGTGTATGTGGTAAATTACAAATATATGCTGTGTGTATGCATTGCTTTCCTGTAGCCCACATGCAAGAATCGAAACTTGAAAGAACAGCGTTACTTGGTAGAAGTGACAACAGAGGCAGTGAAGCAGAGTGCTATACATCAGTATTCCGTAATACTGTCAGAGGCAAGTAACAACCCGATATACTTGCTACTGATACTGTTGCATATAAGGTCACCATATTGTGCTAAAAGGTGTGACTTTGAGGCTTGTTTTTGCTGGATTTGAGTATACCATACAAAATATTTGTGTTTCATCATACTGTAGGACTTGATGTTGTTGTACAAGGATATCTGCTAACGCCAATGGACCGCACGATTCTGCTTCACGTAAAATACACCATATTGCACTGCACACCAAGTATAATTACCAGGCAATGAGCGTCGGTTGATAGCAAATTGCTAGGCAGACCGAGAAATGTGGTTATTACCACATATTTGAACGATAATGCTCAAACTCCACTTGGTCAATTTGTTGTCTGTTTGCATAAAAAAACACGGAGACAAATCGAACCAATGGAGCTTAAACCTTAGTGTATGGCAGCACTAGTGTCGACTGTCGAAGGTGTGATACTCAGTAGTCCGCGTCGAGGACACTGTTGATCACAAATCACCGAGTGCAGTGGAGATTTTTTTCTAACTCCACAGTTGTGCATACAAAAATGGGTTACGTGAGCAAAACCACGCCCCTTTTAGGGGTGATTTGTCATCCCTTTGGCAAGACAATATAGTCTCCCTTGTACAAAATTTGAGTGCTCTAGCTTTAGCCATTCCTGAGATGGATGGGGCCCCGAAAATTGAAAAAAGTGTCACATGACTAACCATGCCCCTTTCAGGGACGGTTTGTCGTCCGTCAGCTGGGACTAGCTACGATCAACCTGTAGGCCTACACCAAATATGAAGTCTCTATATTTACTCACTACGAAGATATGAAAGGCGACAAAAAATGCAAAAATTTGGGTGGTTTGGGGGCTTAGGGATCACCCAAGGTCATCGGAAACATCGCCATTTTATAGATCGCATATGACATCCTATTCGACTTTAATAGAAATTATGCATCTATCTTGTACCGTTTTCGAGTTATAGCGCGTTTTTCACATTTTTCGTCGAAAGTGGTGAATTTTTACTCACCCCACCTGCATTTGTCGCCCCCATAGGGGGTGATACCATTCGAATTTTGCCGTGAACTTCGGTATCAGAAAACTAGAGTCACGGGGCTATCGTGCGGCGTTATTTGTGTGATCCTACATTTAGCCATTTTGATACAATACCGGAGTGTGACAGACACACACACAGACACACGATTACGGCATATACCGCGCTTAGCATAGCGTCGCGCGGTAAGAACTGACATTGATGAATTATGTAAAGATGAAAAATGTGCATAAACTGTCAAAAATTTGAAACTGTTCACATGTGACATGCCTGTTGAAGTGCTACTGTAGTGAATTAAGTCAACGCCACCATAGACATCGCCGAAATTGAAGTAAATTACCATGTATTATATTGTTATATTTGCTAAGTCAGTTAAGAAGGCAAAGATGCCTGTATAAGCATTGTTTGTGATGCAGGTATTTGGGGTCAAGTATTGTATGAACTTTGGATGGGGTGGATACATGAGTCCATAGCATTCTTCCATTCCATAACAAAAGACATCACTGACACACAGTCACAGTAAACATGAAGTTGGGGGGGGTCACGTCTGTCTTAAATATGTGGTCCAGAGACAGTTGTATAATGGTATGTAATTAACTAATTATGTATGTACATTGTATATATAACTTTGCTACTGAATGAGATCTTCGCCATGGTATTGGTGTTGAAATTTTGAGCTAAAATCTTTGCCTTGAGACCAAGACCTTTCTAAACTGTAATTGACTGCTCTCATGAATCAATACCATGTGAAATCATGATTAACAAGAAGCTCTGCTATTGCAGAGGGACCGCAGGACGCGCTTGACAGTAGAAATCTTGCAACACCGAATCATCCCATTTGAAAAAGTATGCAATCGATAAATGACCTTGAAGTATATACACACAAGGTCATCGCAATTGGTGCTTTTAGATAGGCCATATATCACTTCCTGTTAGTGGCCTGTTGTTACCTTGTTTCTATCTAACACTGTTTTTTAGATACTACCACTTTTGAAGTGAACATGACTGCCTGTGATCTTGAGAACTCCTTCATTTTTGAAATGATGCTTAAATCACAAGACATGTGTGCTCTGTAATTTACATGTAAACATATCATAGTTGAATCGCACTTTATTTATGAGTTATAGGTATTACAAAATTTTCAAACAGCAAAAGTGACCTTCAAACTCACTCGGGGTCAGTGGTAATCATGCCATTCGAAAGGCTATACATGATTTCCTATTTGTCTTACATTGTAATTATTTCTCTGTCTTGCACCATTTCTGAGATATTATAGCTAAGTTATTTCCCAAAATTTAAAGTTGTCATGTCACCATGACTATGCCTACACAAGTGACAGTTTGTAATCCCAGTGCTAAATTATCACACGGTGAACCAATGTACAAAATCTGAATTCTGTAGCTTTAGCCATTCTGGAGATATATTAGGGGGATGGAGAATTTAGATGGGTCACGTGACCATAACCACACCCCTTTCAGGGACGGCTGGTTGTCGGTGGACTGGGACTAGCCATGATCAAGCTGTATACCAAATTTGAAATCTCTACGTTCACCCATTATGAATATATGAAAGATAACAAAAATACAGAAATTGAGGTGGTTTGGGGGTTAGGGGTCACTCAAGGTCATAGGCAACATAGCCATTCGATAGAGCGCATATGAGTTACTATTCGACTAATAGAAACTATGTGTATATTTTGTACCATTTTTGAATTATTATCGCTTATTTTACAAAATTTAAAGACGTCACGTGACCATGACCACGCCCACTCAAGGGACAGTTTGTAAAACCTATGCTAAACCATTACATGGCGAATCAGTGTACAAAATTTGAGGTCTCTTGCTTTAGCCATTCCGAGATATTTTAGGGCAGGACTAAGATGTTACTATAACCACCGCCTTTTGTGGGTGGTTTTTCATTTGTTTGGTAAGACTATAGCCTACCTGTATACTAAATTTGACAGCTCTGGCTTAAGCCATTACTTAGATATGGAAGGAGGGTCCAAAATTTAAAATGGGTCACATGACGTAACCACGCCCCTTTCGGGATGTTTTGTCCTTGGTGGACTAGGACTAGCTATGATCAGCCTGTGTACCAAATTTTGAAATCTATGTTCACCCACTACAAAGATATGAAAGGCTACGAAAAATGCAAAAATTGGGGTGGTTTGGGGGGTTAGTTGTTACCCAAGGTCATCAGCAACATAGCCATTCGATGGAGTGCATACCACTTCCTATTCGACTTTAATAGGTATGCGTCCATCTTGTACCGTTTTCGAGTTACAGAGAGTTATTTGTCGAAAGTGGGCGATTTTAACCTACCCCACCTGCATTTATCGCCCCCATAGGGGGTGACCCCGTTCGAATTTAGCCGTGATCTTTGGCGTCAGAAAACTAGAGTCCCTGGGCTATCGTGCGGCATTATTTACGTCATCCTATCTTTAGCCTTTTTATACAATACCGGAGTGTGATGGACAGACATACACACAGTCACATGATGACGGCATATACCGCGCTAGCATAGCATCGCGTGGTAAAAAATCTAGTGTTTTTTCCCTGAGTCAGTGTAACGATTCATTTCAACAGGTTTGTTAACTCCTACAATGGTAGTATCGTATATGGTAGTCAGATGACAGAACTTACTTGTGACATTGAGAGTAGCACAGTGTGTATTACTGGACATCATTGTCTCTTTGCAGGGGTGGAAGCAAACGTGACACTGTGGCAGTTTCTGCTGGAGCTATTGTTAAGTAATGAGCACAGTGCCATCATTGAATGGACCGACAGACACAAAAAAGAATTTCGACTGAAAGATGCAGAACAGGTGGCAAAGAGATGGGGTGAACGCAAGAGCAAACCAAACATGAACTACGACAAGCTGAGTCGAGCACTGCGCTATTATTATGACAAGAAAATCATCTGCAAAGTTCCAGGCAAGAAGTTTGTCTATCAGTTTGTCTCATTCCCAGAGAACACACAGATTGATGGCACAGTGCAGTGTGTTCAAACTGACACGGATATAATGCAGTGTGAACCGGCTGCAAAGCTGTATAGATACGAGAAGGTATCTGTGTTGTCATCTAAGTTAGAATCTCAACCAACATCAAGTACATCAGGCACGGGTTTGATAAACATTGCTTTTTCTGCTGCTTCTTCAGTTGATCTGCATTCATCTTCACCTTCATCTAGTGCACTGAACCTGTTGCCAACACTACCACATATGAATCTTGGCAGATTAAACTTTGTACCCTTGAAAGTACAGGATACTGCAGGACTTAATTTGTTCCCAGTTTCCGCACATGGTAGTAATAGTGGTAGTACAGTAATGCTGTTATCTTCTGATACAGATGGTACTGCAATCAGATTGGTGCCTGTGTCGGCACTGCCGGCACCTGTTGACGCTTCTTCACACAGCCGCTCCATTACTAGTAACATTCAGAAAGAAACTGAACATAGGATCATTCCTAAAACAAGTAAACCTGTCCACATTCTTCCATCTCCTGTATGTTGTACTGGAAACTTAGGTGTTTTACAAGATCCTGCAAGTTCAATATCTACGGATAAGTCATCCATATCTACAGCTTGTGTTTTTGTGGGCTGGACTCCACCATCTACAGCGACCAGTACAGTGCCAAGTGCCAGTTGGTTAGCATCTGCAGACACTGAAGCACTGATAGCAACAAACTCGTCTGTCACGGTGCCAGTCACTGGCATAATTTCAACCAATTGTACATCACAAATATCGTCTCATTCAATGGTAACAAGTAACCTTGAAGCGTCCTTGAATGGAAATTCTACAGCTGAAAACAGCAGTTGTTCAGTGCCGCCGATCACAGTTACAGAGCATGAAGACTGTGAAGATACGAATGTAGTTGAAGATATATGCACAAGTGTTGAAGATGACAATGACTTTACGTTTCAGATACCAGCTTCATCGTCTTTGTCAGTGTCAAAAGCAGGTGAGAAGCGTCATGCTGTGTCACCACTTCTAATGACCAACAGTGTCAAGAGATCAGCACCTGGTTCTGATGCTCCTCAGAAACCAAAGCCAGACCCAATCAGTCTAAAAACACCTACTATCTGTGCTTCACTGTTTCCCAGTCCAACGGTTAGTGGATCCAGTGCAGTGACGAATTCCACAAGTGGTCACACAACTACTCTTGGCAGTCTGTCAACGCCATGTCTTGTTCTGACCAGTCCACTCCCAACTCCATTAGGCCCCCTCTCTTTCTGGAGCTCATACAGTCCATTGGTTACACTCAGCCCTCGGCCAGGGCTTAGCAGTGGACTTCAGACAGCCGCAGCCACTGCGTCTCTTTTTCAGTTTCCAGCACTTGTTACACTATCTCCACGCCTGCCTCATGACACGTCACAGTCGTCTGTTTTCTCTGGAACCAGTTGACAGTTATGCGTTAAGCTGCAGACGATCAACTGAAGTGCCTCGACTCTCTGCTCAGTCCTGTCCTTGCAGTTCAGTAATCTCAGGTAGTTTTTACTACAGAAACTGTGAGGGTATTGATATAAAGTCAGTCTGCCATCTAAAAGCGTGTACTGGAAAAGCATTAAAGCACACATCCATCTCTGGTCTGTGCTATGTCACATATGTTTTTAAGATGTAATACATTTAGAATGATGTTGTTGAGCAATTTTTCAACATAACTGGTATTTTTTCAAGATATTTGTTGATAATGTGTTGTAAATATATTGATTTGCTGAATTTGTTATTTGATTGTTGACTGTTGAGCATTGTTGTGTAAATAACTTGAGATATTTTAACTAACACATAACTGCCAGTTGTGAGATATTGGATTATAGCTTGACATTAGTTTGTTATATAACTGAAAACGAATGTATGTCCATGTGCTTTTGGTAATACAGTGACTAGAATTATAATTATAATTTTGAGCTTGTGTAAAATGTCACGATTCTTGCAGTTCTGTTAACAGTCATTCACAAGTAGTGCTCTAGTGAAATGTTGCTAATGTAGTTATGTATTTTTTATAACTTTGTGACTTAACTATTTTTGTTACTGACTGTCCAGTTGATTCCGGTGACCGACACGATGATAGACATAATCATAAAGACTTGTTTTAATGCCTTAACTGCGACTTTTCCTGTGCAATGCTGTACTTGTGCGGTGTATGCTACAGCCCTATATATGACTACTATCCGTCCATCACAAGCCAGTGTTCTGTTGAAACAGCTGCAGATTGAGCTGGTTTTTGGCATAGAAGCTTCACTCAACTTTATCTACATTGTGTTGTAAGAAAATCTGAATATGTACAAAAATGAGGGAGGATGCTTCCCTCTTGAACTTTGTGATAAGCTGTTAACTTTGCCACTGGGCACATTGACCATCACAGGTGTTGTTAACTGATCAACTGATCAATCTTTTGTGTTTATAATGAGTGCCCAGTGTCGTGCATCTTGTCAGAATCAGCTGAAACTTATTGTGATTTGCTGGCATTTCTTGTTCTGGCGGACCAACCTAATTCACAAGGGGGACAGATTTAAATACACATTGTAATTGTGGTGTGTCAACAGTATGTTCTCAGTGCCTCCAACATTAACAAAATTCATACCGGTACAACATGTTGATTGTTGACTGATGACCTGTGCTTGAACTTTGTGGGCGACTGAGGTTGGCCTGGCCGTCAATAGTTTTTGTGAACCTCTTAAGTGCTGTTCAAGAAACCATAAACCCTTCTTTTAGGCTTGAACTCATCCCACTGTTCGGGCCGCCTGAAAATCTTCCAAGATACTCCAGCCACTGCTGATGACACATGCACACAGGTCTAATGTTCAAAATGCACACCACAGATGTCATCGTAGAATGCCACACTGTGCACTTGTGAACTTGGTTGTTTGCCACTGTTGTTGATACTACTGCTGCTTGACAACACTGTTCATGTAAATATTTTGAAACCACTACAGTGGTGTTATTTCTACTGGTGAGAATTTAGTATACTATCTGTTGTTTGTTGTTGTTTGAGTTGGGCCCACCATTTTTTCAAGGCTTGCCACAAAATTTAAGTTACATTTTTATCAATTTAATATGAAAAGGTTTCATGTGTGTTATGTGCTCACGTTATCCCTACACTCACTGAAATTGTTAAAACTATTTATTGTAAAGACATTCCGCATTACTTCGATTGAATCACTGAATAAATGTTTGTGTCAGACTTTTTTAAATTTACATAAGATCTGTTGAGTTTTAGGTATCCATTAATGCACTAGAATTCTGCAGATAGTGCCAATTCTGCACTGGAAAATTGTGGGCCCAAAAATGAGTGCTATAAGTAAGATGTAACAGCTGCTGTTGATGGCAGTTAAATGGCGACATATCGATGGTGCAGCCACCTAGCGAATGCGTCTGAATTAGTGCCAGTGATGTGCTTTGTTGTCTTTTGGCTCGGGCTGAGAAGTAGGTTAGACTTTGATCATGGGGTTTCCAGAGAGTGTTCTATAGTAATCATAGCCATAAAATGCAGTGTTTTTGAGCTAGGGTAATGGGATGTATTGCAGCATTGCTGAATGCCCCTCCTTCCAGTAGGGAAGAGACGTACTTTACCCCTAGACCCATGTAGGAAGCTGGATGCTTGTCTTTCTGTACTTCCCTTCTATTTTCTCTCCTCAGATTGTCTGCAAGCGTTTGCCCTCCCGTATTGTCATTGACAGCCCATTTACCAGAGTCCTGCAACAGCAACAGTGGCTAAGCAGGCCGGTAGCTGCTTGTTTATAGCATGGATGTAAGAGAGTCTAGCACTGGCTAGCATGGCACGAGATGATCCGCCTGCAAGCAGCACGGCGAGCGGCCGTGCCTGCCGCAATGCGCGGTAAAGTGGGATCGGAATTTGAAACCTAAATTAGCTATAATGCGCCAATGCACTTCCATCACAGATGGACTGCCATCATGGCATAAGCGCGAGATGTATTTATTACATGTTGCGCTAAAACATTTTTAAAAATTACATTTTTTTATTCTTGACATGTTTTTACAGATTTTTTTTTATTATATTCTTATATTATAAAAATGTTAGCATAAATATTTATGTAAGTGGTATTTTAATGACATCATTCTATCGTTTGCTTTGATGATCTGCCATCAATTTACACATTCTAAATGATTGGACAATGCAACATTGCAGAATTATAATACAGGAAGCACACACAGTAATGCAGCATACAGCAAGTTACTTAATGCCTTAGTCAGTCATGTTTTAAACGTTTTTATTTTTCCTTCTTTTTTAACTTGTATTTTTTCTGCAACATTTTTACACCTATGATTTATTATACCTCAAAGTCTCAAGTATACCTTGTTACTTTTAATTATATGCTATGGCAGTAACTGGGGCATTTCACACAGGTTTCATTAGGAACTGTGACGTTGGTAGGTATTTTTTTGCATGTGCTGTTAACCACTTTTAGATATTTTATTGTTACTAATGAGTGTTACAGAAAAGTTTTAATGTTTGCAGTAGAATTTTAATATAGCATAACATCTTTCTCTGAAACTCTGCATCCCAGACTTATCTGTGCCAAGTACAACAATGGTTTAAAAGTTCCTATCTGTGCAAGGTTGTCATCTTCATTCATACGCTGCAAAGCAAAACTGCCGGTGTTCACAGGCTATTAAATCACATTTCACGCTATGCAGACGTTTTTGACTTGCCCTTCTTTGAAAACCATTCATCACTTTTGTCTTCTGCCATTGCCTGCAAAAATATCATAATGTGGTACACACACACTCACACACACCATTTAATTGACATTTTCCAGATGTATATGTATCAGCCAGTTTTTCCCTGTCATGTCCTTCCAAAGATGATTTTTTGGATGATTACGTTTCTACAGGACAGAATACCCAACCAACATTGACCAACAATGAAAATGCGTCAGTCATTAGCCTCATTCTTTGCTGAACCGTCAACTCATTCTCGAGGCAAACGATGTTGTATACGCTGACTTTAGCACTAGTGCATCAAAGCAAAATTGATTACTATTTATGATGCACATCGCTTGCCTCACAAGTCAGTTCTACTACATGTACACTACACGGGGAAACCTGCTAGATGTGTCCATCTCTGTTAATCCACTGCATGAGACTTGAGAATTACCCTGTTGCACAGGAATAGTATAGATATGGTAGACTTAAGCTATTAATCTAAAACCACTTACTACCAATTCAGGCAAGTATGTTGAAAACAAACGCTGTCAAAAGCCTAAGATAGCGATTCCAGTCCAGTACACTACAGAGTCCACCAGCCAATAGTAATTATTTCTTGGCGGGGTCGAGGAAGTGAGAGACTAGCTGGAGCTGAGCAGGATACATGGGCACAGCTGTAATTTCATATATCAAGTGGTCAAAAGACTCTTGACACAAGGCCACATCACAGGGGAGTTGAGTTGAGCAAGGTTTAACGTCCCACCAAACACATTATAGGTCATATCGGGGACGGGTTTTATGGGTCAAAAGACCCAACCAGCAGTGTCAAAGCACTGAAGGAAGAGAAGTCCTAAGGACTGGGCTTCAATCCCACTAGATCCACCCCACTGTGCTCACAATAACACAACATATATGCAGTATGAAAAAAACACAAAATACACACAGATAAACACAACTAAATCTAGGCTATGCACAGTGAAATGCACCCAATGTGACAAAACCCAATCCAGAGAACTGTAAAAACTGCTAATCTAAGTGTGCTTACGATTGTGCACAACTCGTATACAATACAGCACAGAACAGTTCTGATATCTCCCCTCTTACCTCCAGACAAAGACCATAGCTCAGATGTTGTCTATCAGAGGAGAGGGGTCCACATCACGGGAGGGGGTGTACTGTACTCACAAGACGTGCTCAAGATCAGGCATCACACAATGTGGTGACAGAACTGTTAGTATCTCAACTAGCGCTGATGTGTTCAACTGTTTGCTAATCAACTGACGTTAGCAATAGAGAGTACGTGCACTGGTAGCTACATGTTTGGACAAGAAACCATTTTGGCCATATGTCTAACCGTAATCCTCACCTACTATTGCTAACGTTTCTGACACAACCCTAACATAATATTTCTATCATCCAATTGTGTAACAGCTAAACAACAGAGGACACAATGTGGAATAATAATAATAATAATAGCCTGCACAGGCACGACATGCTTATCTCAGTGCACAACCGAGTTCCGGAGCTCTACACTTTCTGTTATTACGCTTACAGCCATCCGTCAACGCTGTTTTACGGTTCCTACATTATCTCATCCGAGGAGGGTCCTCAACAAGGCGACCCACTCAGCCCTCTCTTATTCAGTAATACTATTCAACCATTGCTATCGTCTCTGAACTGAATCTCAGATATCTCGATGATGTCACACTGGCTGGTCCAGCTGACACTGTAGCTTCTGATGTGGCTGATATTGTTGACGCTGGCAGTGCCCTGGGGTTAGCCCTCAATATAGCCAAGTGTGAGCTGATTGCTCATCAGGATTTTGTGTCTAAGGACCGGTGTTACAGAAATTAAAGAGAGTTGAGACTGTTGGGTGCGCCACTGTTCTCCGGTATCGTTTTTGATGAAGCCTGGTCAGCCCGTTGTGTTGACTTGGCTAAAGCGATTGACAGGTTGCGTCTAATCAATGCTCAGGACACCTTGATCTTCCTGAGGTCATCCTTTAGCACACCCAAAGTTCTTCACCTGCTATGCTGCTCACCGTCCGTCTCACATCCGCTACTTCAGTCATTCGATTCGCTGTTAAGATCAGCCATCCAGAGCATCACCAATTCAGACCTCACACTGACATACGGTGGATTCAGACCAGCCTGCCAGTGAAGGATGGTGGCCTGGGGATAAGGCGTGTGTCTTCGCTCGCACTTCCTGCCTTTTTGGCTTTAGCGGCAAGCATACTCCATCTCCAGGAGGACATCCTGTCAGGCTGTGCCTGTTCTGATAGTGTCAACTTGCAGACCTATTTGTCAGAATGGTCGTCGAAATTTGGTGCGTTTCCAGATGTGCTCCCACCGAAACAGCCGTTTTGGGACCGCCTTGGTGTTTTGGTAGACCAGGCTCTCGTTAGGTCCAGTCTGACATCACCGTCACAGTCTGCATCATTTTTGGCTGCCGCATTGCCTCACAGTGGAGATTGGCTGTTCGCCTTGCCGATAGCATCTTGTGGCCTGAGGCTTGACGACGAGGCGGTGAGAATCGGTGTCGGTCTGAGACTTGGATTGCCTCTGTACGTCCCGCATCAGTGCCGCTGTGGCTCTCAGGTTCACGCACATGGTCTCCACAGTTT
>Ga0209782_1001224_pt1 | contig 13049 bp, 9 predicted proteins | sample WorMetmaBAHAMAS1_FD_187390 | JGI IMG/M metagenome (GOLD analysis project Ga0209782, IMG submission 187390) | Marine gutless worms symbiont microbial communities from Max Planck institute for Marine Microbiology, Germany - Inanidrilus... | ecosystem: Host-associated > Annelida > Digestive system >... | reverse complement strand
GAGCAAGCTGCTGATTTAGGATTCACTATAATAACAGGGGAAAAATTGCTAGATGTCAGTGGAGGGGGATGTATCCATCTCATCCTGTCCCTCTGGATTCGCCATCAGTACACATTTTATCATGGTTTCACCACTGTCACGTAGTTACTAAGTGTATTATGCAATATATCAACGATTTTCAGTTAATTTGTTCTGTTCCAATTACAGCATCACTGTTAAACTGTTTGTTAATTAGCAACCAAATTATTTTTCTAGGTCAAAAGCCCAGCACTGTTTGCTGCCGAAAAGCAAACAATTATAGTATCATATAATATTCAGATACAATTAACAGACTGCAGAACACAACGAAAACAGGGTGACCAGGCACTGTAGAATTACTTGAGGTCATTTCCCAGACTGCATGCTGCATTGCATGCACATAATTTATTATTGTCAATGATACCAATACATGTCAGTCCATGTTCTACAATCATATTCACAGCGATTCAATAAGCGGAAAAACTCGCAACATACAGATGGCGATACGAGACCCACAACAGTCCACTAAACACTGGTGTGTACTGTAGTCCCAAACACGAAGTACTGCAGCAGTAAACAGTTTTTTCCCGATAAGATATTATCCCCAGCACTTCCCTCACTTTTGGTAAATTACTTGATAATTCCCTAATAGTTATCAAACTGCCAAACGTTTGCAAGTTTTTAGAAGCAAGTGGTCACCCTTTAGCAGAAGTCATGAAGTGCACAACAGATAAAACAAACACATTAACTAGTCCATATATCAACTGTCTCATTATGTCTGTGGCATGTCAGGCTGAGAAAGCCAACATTAGCAGTGCTGCTGCATAGAGAAGTCAATGCAAGTCATTATTAGCTGTATAAAAGTCACTCATGAATTTAAAATAGCAAAGCAACTTTATGACTGTGAAAGGTCAATGCAATGTGCATGCATGGTCCTAGCCGAAGAAGTCTTGGGGCTTACATCATACTCAGATGACAAAAAAATTTTCAAGCAATTCTAACAGTTCCATGTCACTGACTTCAGGGGCAGATGGAAGGGGGGAGGGGCCATGGCGCCCCCAAATCATGGATAAAACAAGAGGCTCTGCTATGGCAGAGGGACTGCGCGACGCGCTTGTCAGTAGAAATTCTGCAACTACAAAATATCCTGTTTGAAAACTATAGAGTCCCGGGCCTATCGTGTGGCATTATTTGCATGATCCTACGTTTAGCCGTTTTCACACAATACCAGAGTATGACAAGACACACACACACACAGACAGAAGGACGGACAGATACATGACAACGGACTACAAAGTACAATTACCAGGCAACGAGCGTCAGTCGATAGCAAATTGGTCATTGGTCTGCTTTATCCGACAAACTCTGCTGAGTCTGTAGCAGACACTACTACAGGGTGCGCCAATAAAAAACAATCCCTTAGGAAAAATTCATTATCTCAGTTACTGTAACAGATTTTTTCACCAAATTTACAGCTTTCAGAGACGAGGACTCAAGCCACATACACAGCGAATTTTGTTACAATATTTGCTATGGTTTAAATTTTACAACCATTTGAACTTAAAAATACAGTTTTCTAAGTGAACCAGTAACTAAATTGCAATTCTGATGGAAAAATAACAGAAAATGCAGGATATGGATGTGCCAACGGATAATCATGTGTGAAAATACTATGCTAGGACACTATCAAAGGCACATGACAAAGCTGGCCAACGTACTGCCTAGATGAAAGACCGTTCTGTCGACAATACAGAATGATTTGCTTCATGAGTTCATTGATCAGAAATTTGCATCATTTTGCAACAGATTTCGATTGTGTGTTGTTGCAACTGCTTGGCACTGAAATTGAGAACAGTCTGTTTAAATACAGAGTGAGCTATAGGCATCTTACATTCATGATTGAAACATTTTTACTGTCGATGAAAAGCTGTTAAAAATTGGATTTGTTATTCACGCATATTCAATGTGCAACTGCATGTTCACTTGAAAAGTTTAAACTGCTGTATCTGAGGAACTGTACCAGTTATTTTAATAAAATTTGCAGTATATGTTGCGTGCATACTCACATACAAAGTCTGAAAGTTCGGCTCAAATCCATACTATCATGGCTGAAATACAGCATTTTTCTAGGGGATTGTTTTTTATTGGCACACCCTGTAGAAATACTGTCCTCATCGAGGTCGGACCGACTGCGTTAGCATACCAGCACCTGCTCGTATCCTCGGCCATCTCACACCTCACCATGCTAGGGCACAGCTATGACATAGAAATAAAACATACCATTACAACCACCAGTCAATGCTCAACCCTCACCCTTGACTGTGACTTATGACCTTGACTTTCAAGCTAGGGTCATGACCCACATACAAGTTCAAAGGTAGTCGGTTCAAAATGGAGAGTGGAAACAAATGGACAGATGGATGGACAGACATGTGGACCTAACATAGTTGGCAAATATTATGTACAAAGAGGATTACCCACAGTTCTTAACAGAAATATTCAAGTTCTGAACAGAACGAGAAATATCTTATCACAATCATAACGGAATGCTGATTTATTTAATTAACTAAAGTAACACTAAAATGCCAGACAGACATTTTATAACTGATGTCCTTAAAAACAACAAATAACAATCAGATATTTAACAGTACAGAAAGATTTGGCAAATTCTGGCAATTACTTAAGTACGTTTGTTGTTTACATACAGGCTCAATGACACTGCTAACATGATTTACAGAAATGGAGCAAAAATAAATAACCTTGTTACTACTAGGCACATCGTCAATATCAGTGAATTTTCAGAAGAGACTTTGCTAATAAAATTATCCTAAGAGGTCGGCAATATCTTTGTTTGACAGAGATGTTGTGGTACTTGTAGTTGACAAATGCTGACTGCTCTGAGGATATCCAGGCTGCTGTGCCGCAAGAACCGGAATGTTGCCCATCATGCTGGAATTACCCGGCGCCATGGGTCGAACACCACCGAATGATGCCGGACCGCCCATCTGACCGGAAAGTCCAGGCATCATCATGGAAGCCTGTCCAAATCCGGCTGCTGCAGAGCCGTGCGCGGGTGCCATCATGGACTGAGGAGTGCCAAATGGGTTTGGTCCGGAGGCTGGGCTCGGCTGCACCATACTGTTAAGTGTTGGTCGCGTTTTGCCACTTAGCGGCATGATGTTGTCCAGCGCAGACATATCGACCGATCGCGCAGGGACTGATGACTTTGCGGGCTGCGGCCGGCCACTCCATGACTGGCTCGTCATTCCAGCATTGTGGGTGGAAGCCCAGCAGACGCTGGATGCAGAACTGACCGTGTTGGGTAACACGGAAGACCCGCCGCCGACAGGTGCCGACGGCATGTGCACTGCAGTGTTCAGAAGGTTGGAAGAGAGATCTCGGACTGACGACTTTGCGACTGCGGATGCCCCCGACGAAACAACCGACGGTTCCAGCTGCAACGCGCCCTGCGACTTGTAACGCTGATGCATCTCCTGTTCACGTGACAGTCGCGCTTTCTCTTCCATCGTCAACTGAAACAAGCATCGTTCATTAAAACACGAACTGACATATCTTTCATTTATCAGCTTTGTGCTCCACGAGTTACCTGTTATAATTATTTCGTGATGACTCTCCAGAAACTGTGAAACACAATAACATTTTTCCGACCTCTCATGGCACTTCTTCTCATGGTGTGCTACTCACATCAAGCACATGCTATTCTCAGTGCTATCAGTGCGCGATAAATGTCAGCGCACAGTCTACAAAAATGTTCCGAACAATTTACTAAGAAGTATCATCCTTGATACAAGCCCTGCAACATAACTAAATGAGTCTCAAAATATAAAATTAGCTATAAGCACATTTCAGTGACAATTTCCCTGACCAAGCGCTAAAACGATAATCAACCTCATGAAAGGGATGTTTCTCTTTTTCAGATGTTCATAAATTTAAAATAAAATAAAATAAATGCTGCAAGAGTCATTTTATTGCAGCATTTATTTTACTGCAGCACCTCTGCAAAAACCCTGCAAGAACACGGATGGGAAATATGCTAATTAATTTTGCTATCACAACTGTGACGTAACTAATCATACAACAAGGCTGTGTGATGTGACTGGCTGCAACAATTCTGCTTCGCGAGTGTTATGCTAATAATACTGCAAGACGCTGCACAAACAATTATTTTATTTCATTCTACTTTACAAGTGCATATACCGGCTCACCAAAGCCAGAGCTATCATGACACTGAGATAATATAGACTGACCGAGGACGCAGTCTTAGCTGGTGAGCTAGTGGCATTGGACGCAGCTCCATTACAGCTCGACGAAGCACTCTTGCTGGTCTGCGCAGTGGAAGATGAGAAGGCTTCAAGGCCGAGACCTGCCATGAAGCCGTCCATCTGTAACAATCACAGACACCATCTCAACATAAATACATCAAGAATGTATGACTATAATTTATATATTTAGCAAACCAACTCCAGGAGCTGTCTGCTTGTTATTCAGTATTGTCAAAAACAAAGAATAATATTTATTTAAAATAATAATGAAGAATAATTTCTTTAAAAACATCAACAGCATTAAACAACAAAAACAAAAATAAACAAAAAATGACTGTCCTTTGGCAGTCAGAAGTTGCACTCTAGTAATCATCTAAACAGCAATTGATTTCTTAGACACAAAACTGCATGTAAATATATTTTAGCTATCACTTTATTTTTGAGCCAAACTGACTGCATAAAAAAACAACTGACTCAATGGTCTACACATCTCTGTTAACCAGTTTTTATTATTCATACTTATTATTCATACTCACCAGATTGCCATCTGATGTGGTATTTCCTATACTGGCTTGGACAGGTGTGGAGCTGCCTTTAACCGTTTCCTGGGCAAACTGCTGCAGCACTCTATAATCAACAACAACTAGTGTCATTATCATCATCAACTTACATGGTGATCGAGCCTTCCCAGTTGCCGCAGTTCGAGTGTGGAACAGTCTACCGCAACATGTTGTCTCGGCTTCATCACTTTCTGTTTTTTTGTTCTTGTTTAAAGTCACATTTTTTTCTCTTTGTTACTCATAATTTATGTTCCGTGCCTGCGAAGTGACACTGTCATTTTGGACACGTTAATCGTTCGTACTTACTTACTTACTTAGATCTTTTTATTTTCCAAGAAAACCTGGGTTTGCCACTCTCTCTTTGTTTTCTTCATTCAACTATTACAGAAAAAAACCTTCGGAATGGTGTAGGTTTATATCGGCTGGATGTCCTTCCTGTCACCCAATCAATACTGCTGAAGCTCTAAAGAAAACAAAAGCACGGATTCCTTTAAGTGGACTAGCCTCGTATTTTCTACTACCAGACTCCTGACAGAAGTTGTGTAGCTCCCTTTACACCAGGATCTCGGATAATAATAATAACCACGACGATATTTATGGTGCTGTCATCATGGCTCAGAGCCACTGCAAGAGTTCACCCGGTTCAGACGTCACTAAGCTAAGTACCAAATTCTAAGTGAACTTATGAAAGCAGAGAAAAATTACTTTAAAAATCAAACAAAAGAAAGTAATTCTACACTTATGGCGGATTATCGGCTATTAACGACACAGCTTAAGGGGCCAACAATGCTGATATTGAGAAAACAGCTAAAATAATTGAAGCTGAAGTTAAAGCATGGTAATGACATGCTCAACTAAATATCTTGGTTAATACAGTCAAGTCTATCAGCTACGTCCATGTGATTAATAATTTTAAATCAGCCACTAATGGCCGAGTGATAAATCATCACTTGCTCTCTACAAACCTGTTTTCCTGCTGCAAACTGTTGAGTTGTTCAAGTTTAGTGCGATGTTCCAACTCCACCTGTGACATCATGTCCTTCACGATCGCAATGAAAGCATTGAACTGTACACGCACACATGCACACCATTAACTTACATGTATACTGGACATAAATGCCGTCATTACAAAACAAGAGTTTTCTAGCACTGGCTAGCATGGCGCGAGATGATCTGCCCGCAAGTAGCACGCGCGGTAAAGTGGGATCGGAATTTGAAACCTAAATTAGCTATAATGCGCCAATGCACTTCCATCACAGGCAGACAGACGGACTGGCATCATGGCATTAGTGCGAGATGTATATATTACATCTGGCGCTAATAAAATATGCAAAAGAACAGAGCGCACTGACCACTATAGCATAAAGAACTCAGAACCTCATTAGTTAACCATAATCACAGCTGTCAACTGAGACCTTTAAACTTACCATGCATGCCAAATATCCACCTTAAAAGTGATTTAAGTCTAAAGTTGTCTGGATACAGTCACAAAATATAGAACGACTGCTCTAGCTGGACCACCAATTAGTCAGCAAAAATGAGAGATGAGCTCAGGAGAAAATAAAATAACAGAATTTTTTTCAGCAACAACAGGATCATATCTAGGTGGTAACTCTAGTTAATGAACTTACCCAAAGTGGACCAGCTCCTAAAATAAAGCTGGTTCAGCAAAAGCCGATAGTTATATCTAATTTTAAAAATTACAAAACAATAATTAAAATGTGACTTGTCATTTGCTTTTAATTTCTAACATAGGATCAAAATATTGCCAGCAGAAATTTTTAACATTGAACACAAAAACTTGTACAAAGCACCTGTGTATTCTACAAAACACCAAAAATGCTTTATATTTTCCTAGTAAGTCGCAACGGCAGTTTTACCCACACACTTATTAAATATTCTATCTAGACTCATTATGTCCAATTAGAACAGCAGATTTTGAGGCCGTTGACTGGGTGACTGGCTTCGCTAACAAACATGGCTGCATTGTGGGATTGCTTAAAGAGACTGGCTCAGTTTTTGTAAAATTTCGCATGTGAATGTAAGAATAAGTGTAATGTTTAGTTCGATGATTATTAGTGTCCATTAATGCCATGTGAGTATTTTCTATTAATTAGACGTCAGCGAAGGCCATGTTTGTTAGCGATCGATGATGGCCTCAGCTTGGCTGGCCAGCACGGGGGCCGTGGTTTTACCCACTGCTCATGTAGTACTACCGAGAATAAACCAACCTGGGTAAGATTCAGTCCGCTGTCAATACAAAGTGGAAACAGAAATGGAACAACTTTGTTTGCGAGAAGCTCTTTTGTTATACCCAGCTTCTTGTGTGTAAGTGCAACTTTATATATGCCTACAACATTGCGCCGAACAACAGCGGTCACGTGCGGTACGGAAAAACACGACTATTTTAACTTCCTATGCAGCATGTATGCCAGGAATTTATGTTAAAGCAATGCAAAGGAAACAATTTTCACTCAGCAGCCAGCTAGTGGACAAAGAGTGACAAAAAGCAAGGAGGTTCAATCAAACTCTACTGTGGACATGTACCTCCTCCCTGATTCCATGCAAAAAAGGTAAAGAGTCCCATACCCTATGAGCAGTGTATGACGGAGTGCTCATCTCCATTACTTATGCCTTGAACCCACAGGTAAATAGACCACTCAAGTCTGCTACTGCTGCTACCACTGCTATGAGTACTACTTCCATTTAACAGACATTTTTCCAACTCTACATGGGTCGGCCAGATCACCCTCGGATCATCCTCCTCCTCCACCCATTTTAGTCGCGCCTCTTGCACGCTGCGAGGCGCGACTCAAGTAGTCACGTTTCTGTCCGTCGGTAACAAAAAAAATGTCGGGAAGAACCGAAAAGGTAACACTCTTTAATGCTTTTCTCCAAGCTGGTTTGACGATCTCGATGAAATTTGGCATGATGGGAGGTCTTAGGGGGTAGCATCCCCCAAAAAATTTTGGTGAACTTGGTCCACTTTTTCAGGGAGCACAAATTTTTTATTGTGTTAAGAGCCCATAAAGACGTGACCATATACCGCTAGGTATTCTAGTTGGTAGAGGGCCTCTACGTAACACAGGAATGGGTTTTTTACAGGCTAGACATACCTTATGTCATCCAACCGTCAATGCCACAGACTTGAAAAGAACACAAAGCAGCAGCACTAACCCTAACCACTAATGTGGCTTCATCAACACGACCAGACTCCTGACAGAAGGACCACCGCTCCTTTGAAGCTGGCTGTTTGATGCCAGTATCACTGGCAATAAACATGTATAACATTAGCTAACTGCTACTTTGCAAGTCAGTTCAATGCGATTAGAGTACTCATCCCAATAAAGGAGAGTAGGGTTATACGGCCGGTTTTGGACCATATCTATTTCTGGTTCGGGTCAAGTGATCTAAACATAAAATATTTAATACTTAATATTAGTAATTGGGCCCATTCCATGGGGCCATAGCGGTCCCCTCTGTCACGTGTCGTCGTTGTCTGTCGTTGTCGTCGTGCACATCGACGCGCAGGCGGCGTGCGACAGTACCGCTAACGACACCTGGTGAATGGGCGTGCGGCGGCTCGCAGTGGCGAATGGGCCCAACATTTTTCAAATGCTTCTTGTTTAAATTAGCGCTGGACCTTTTTCTTGCGTTTATGTAACACCTTGCAAAACTTTTGTAGAATATTTAGTTACCACCACAATAAGTAAGTAAAACCTTTTATACGTTGTAGTTGTGTCGCCTATGCCTACAAACCGAATCCTACCGCAACGTTGACACGTTGCCAGGTTGCGGTAGGTCGTATGATAGGAACCGAAAATAGAAATGGTCCAAAACCGGCCACATAATTCTACTAAGGAAATACTATCCTGAAGGACAATCGACTAATTGTCACAGTGGCAAACAGATATCTTAAAATCACAATGTACTCTTCTTCAGCACTGCTACTGCCTTCCTTAAGTAGCGCAATGGAACCTTAGCGAGGGAAGGAGCGAGTGAAACTGTATAACAGTGACGCCGTACCAAGAATGCTCATGAGCACGGCTGGTTCACGCGACGGTATCTGCTGGAGCATCGGTAGCACTTCGTCCATCACGTACCACCGGTCAAGGTGCTCCAGAATCTTGCCGAGACACACCAGACAGTTGACTCGCACCTGCCAATCGAAACACGAGCATCGTCTATGAAACCGAGTATCATAAAACATACGTCACACTTGGGTGGTAGGGCGTCACACTTGAACTCCTAGCCAACACTCATGGAATAAATCTATAGAACTATTGGATGGACTGGACTATTTTTGCTTCCACACAATTGCCATCTTGGTTAAATTCTTATTCTATTTTCATTCACTTTTGCACATGTTATTCCACACAGAACACAAAACGTTAAGCAAAATAATAAGGCGCATTTGGCCCAGTAGTGATGACAACAGGTGCCTATTGAGCCTGATTAGTATTAATATGGGTGACTATGGCATACAAGGGTACACATTCTTGGTACGTAACCATCCCCTCAGTGGGGCGGAAACGAAGCACCAGCAAAGTGGCAGTAACAGTTTCTGCGGCTGGGAAGGTGACCCCAAGTGTGCCATTACTCTGGCCATGCATCACTAACTGGCAAAAAATAACACATTAAAGAGTTCAACATACACTGAGTAAAGGTGCTGATAAACACAGTCGGGTTATGCGTGGAATGATAGTGTTCTTTAGTGATGTGTACTCAACAAGTCCGGCAAACGTCGGAATTATCCCGAGACATAACTCCTACAGACAAACAACTGGGCGGCTTCATCGATAACATTTATTATCATGAACAGTTTGTATCCACCAGAGACTTTTTCAAGTAAAACATATGAACTAGCATTTGTTAGTATTTAACTACAGCATACTGGAGAGCAGTTTTACTCTTCACACGACCCTTGCTAACGGAAACTAGCACTCACTCGTTCTCAATGATATTACATACAATGTCTTTGCAATTAAAACATTAGCACTCAAAATAAACCAAAAAATGATAACGTAAAAGTTAAATGCATAAAAGATTTAAGTGTGAGACTAAAAAACTCAAAACATTTGAGACGTTTTTGTACTGAACAATTCCCTGAAACAGGTATCAATATACTGGACTTGAGCAATGATCTGTTCACCTGTATCTGCTGCTGATTGGCTTCCAATGCCCTAGCAATCATCGGCAGCACATGATTGCGGATGTCCGCCGGCGGAGTCTTGTTCAGCAGCAGGCTCATGTTTTGTAGGAATATTAACATCACCTTCAATCATCGTCAATCACCGCATGGACATAAAGTTTAGAAAAGGGTCATGTAAGTGATGACAGGTTTTACAGTTAGTAACCACATAAAGAAATAGTCTACACAAAAGAAAAACAGCTCCAAATATTTTTATGACGCGATAAATACAAATAAAGCATAAAAAGTCAATCTAAATATACAGAACGTGAACATTTCTGAATTGAATTGAGCAAACATATTACAGGTCATATCGGGGATGGGTTTTATAGGTCAAAAGACCCAACCAACAGTGTTAAAGCACTGAAGAAAGAGAGATCCTAAGGACTGGGCTTCAATCCCACTAGATCCACCCCCACTGTGCTGACAATAACACAACATATATGCAGTATGAAAAACAAAAGCACAAAATACACGCAGATAAACACAAATAAATCTAGGCGACAACCCAATCCAGCATTTCCGAGAATATGCAGATGATCTGTAGCCGATCAATGACACAGACACTTGTACTGTTTCAGCTAGTGCCAGCACAACCGAAATCTTCTATATTGTTACTTAAGAGTTTACAACATTAACAATTAATTATGGTTAATTCTGATTAAATAACTGCTGTAAAAGTTAACAAAGGACTGCAACGGCAACAGCAAGTGATACCACACATCTCCATTCTAACAATCATTTAACAGATGAACCATGGTTAGCCAGTTTCTGCAAGTATTCTGCCTCCAAATGTTCTTGAAGGGTTATATGTTACTCATTTCAGTCGGCCAGATATCCTTCCCGTCACCCAACCAGCACTGTTGAAATCACTGAAGAAAACACAAAGCCTAACAAGTGGCCTAGATTTATATTTTCTTCATCCACTGCCATCAATCCTTAATAACTACTCATTCTCAAGTAGTTGATTTCTGATCAGTGGAAGAAATTTGTCAGGAATACATGTCAAATTCTGTAAATAAAAGCCTGACAGTGACATAATCTGACGACAGTACCAAGTGATAAAACAGAAGCCATTACGGGCCATTTGGAAGAGCATTTTGGGTTCAAAGTTAGTTCTGCAAACATTTTTAATAGCACATTTTCAACTGCAGTATCTTGCATGACTGTTAATCTTGCAGACAGATGCGATAATTTCATATTCTGTGCATTACTGTTATCAATGGCCAGAGCCGAGAAGTCGTCACACATCTACAAAGAACTCGATGCAGCTATGATTGTAAAATTTTTAGACAATTGGTGTCCTTCCCAAATACCCATAAAGAACCTCAAAGCACCGAATACAGAAATCAACTGACTGCACATCAAGAAATTAAACGAAAATACTGTTAAGTTATTAATTTTAGTGCCCATCAGAACATCTGCGAGTTTTAGGATGCCACACCTGAATTGGATCTGTAATCTGAAATAGTGGAATAAACGCAGGAAATATGTGTTTGGAAAAATCGGCATCGGACGCTTTCTCGGCAATCAGCATCATGCTGGGAAGCACGAACGGCACCATGTTGTTGTTGGTGCATTCCGTGCAAAGGCTCGGGAAGACTCGCTGCATGTTCACTCGCTGTAAAACAATGAACAAGTAAGTAAGTAAGTAAGAATATTTATAAGGCACAAGAAAACAATCTGTCACAATGCGCCGTGGTTAAGCAACCTAGACAAACAGGTGCGATTTCAGTTTGCGCCTAAACTGAACAACAGCTCCTTGGAGCTTGGCGTTGTGATAACATCATTTGCTGTATCAACAAAGTCACTCTACATCAAGTCCGGGTTAGTTCTGGGCCGGGTAACCATCTTACGGACATGTATATCGTCTCCGTATGTAACCAGTTAAGTACGTCACCTCAGCCTTGCATCCCTCCAGGGTTGCTAAATCAAGTACCAGCATTAATTGGCTGGGGTGAAGGTGGGAATTACAGCTCTGCTGGGTGCAGGAGGTAACACTGTGCAATCACATATAGAATGTGCATTCCTGTATTGGTGAGGCTCGTTGCAAACTGCTATACTCATTTCAGTCGGATTTATTGTGATCTTAGACACACACATACATATGCCAGTTTAATAGCAGTATTCCAAGTAAGCCTGCGCCAGCCAGTATCCACGAGCGTCACGGTTGTCACAGACGTAAACTGTGATCAAAAATCACCGCGAATGTTGCAGAAAGATCATCACTCCAGGATTGTTTTTCAACCGCACCTGGAGTAGGCCAACTTAGATTAACCACCTGGGCTGAGTCTGACCATGCTGTCCTAAATGGGCTTGTGAGACAAATATAATCTAGACATTCTAGATGAAGCAATGCTGTATACATGCTACTGGTTTTTATTGCTCATCACCATAACTCAACTGTGCACAATGCAATATCATCACAGCAATTCCACCTGTCTTGTACGGATATTATGCAAAATTGATTTAACTGATCATTGAAATTCTGAGTCACCCCAACAGCGATGCCAAAGATAGGTTGATCAGGTAAAACTTGCTAGATCTCAGTCTACCAGATTTAGTAACTAAATACAGCAATGCAATATGCTAACACACCGAAACAATGATTCCCGTCACTAACCAATGGCAACTTCTCAATAACTTTCGACAAGCCTTTGAAGAACTGTGATTTCTGGAGATTATCCTTCTGTACAAGCATGTCTAGATACTGCAGAGCGATCACGCCGACGTCCTCAAAATAAGGAATCTGCAAACAGCCGCTACAAAACTGACTGACAGAGCAAAATATATCCCAACCAAATAAGTCTTTCCAGACCACCGACTGCACTGGCAGTTTGGCAATGATAGCCTAACATGCAACAGCAAACAAAAAGTACACACAAAACTAGAGTTAGAACAGATCTTGGTACTGATTCTGAACCACATCCGGTCCACTGTAGATTGAATCGGTACCGGTCTATTTTTCTAGATCGGCACTGGTCCAACAGTACCAGT
>Ga0209782_1001223_pt1 | contig 13050 bp, 6 predicted proteins | sample WorMetmaBAHAMAS1_FD_187390 | JGI IMG/M metagenome (GOLD analysis project Ga0209782, IMG submission 187390) | Marine gutless worms symbiont microbial communities from Max Planck institute for Marine Microbiology, Germany - Inanidrilus... | ecosystem: Host-associated > Annelida > Digestive system >... | reverse complement strand
CCAGAAGCTGAACATAGTTTCTTGTGCTCACTCGAGTCGACATTGTAAACGACATCACTTCTAAAATATTGGGGGGGACATTACCATGGACGTCCCCCCTTCATAAATATTGGGAGGGACATGTCCTCCGTCCCATAGGTATCGACGCCCCTGTCCATAATTACAACGTACATTATCTGGTGAGTGAAGTATATAAAAAGAAAGCTAAAATCTGTCGATTGATTTATTGTCAATCAGCAGATCTTACAGTAAGTTGATACTCTTGGTCAGATGCCATTAATAACACTAGCTTGATCACCTTCATTTCAATGGCTATTTTCCTGGAGAAATTTAGTTTTGTTTCTGTAGCTCTTTGGAAAACAATGGGTGACTTTACTTTTTGACTTTCGCTGACTGAGTCGAAAGACTGAGCAGAAAGCTTAATCTGAACGCTAATCTTTCGACTGAGTCCAAAGACAGATTAGCTTAGCGGAAACTGTTGCTAAAAATACATTGTTTGTTTACTTTGGTTTTATTGTCATCTTGTTAGCAATGGATTTGTGACTAGTCTAAATTTGCACGTGACTACATTAACCCTATCCCTAATCCTAACCATAAGACTAACCCTAACCTTTCAACCTTACCCTAACCCTACTAACCCTAAATATACTGACCCTAACCCTAACCGTAACCCTGACGTGCAAATCTAGACTAGTGCCATGAATTTCGTCACTGCCGCCATACACTATCTTGAAATTTTGTAAACATGTACATGATAGCTTATCGTGTACACGTGTAGGCCTACATGCACGCATCACCAGCTGCCGTAATCATTGCCATCTTTGTTCACAAATAAAATTTGTAATGTGAAAAAGTGAAGTGAGTTTTCTCTCTGCAGGTAAAGTAAATTGGACTAAGACCGAATTGTTCAGATTAAATTTCGCTCAGCTAATCATCAGCAAATTGCTCAGCATAAGTTTTCGCTCAGCGACTCGCTGAGTCCGAATCAAAAATGTCACTTCACTTTTTTGATTAAGTTCGGTCTTACTCCGAAGTTTGGTCTCAGCGAAAGACTAATCCAAAAAGTGAAGTCACCCAATGTTTGGGATTTATTGGTGATAAGGTGTTCCTGGGTAATAGGAAAGGCATTTGGACGGTAAAAACATTGAATCAACATATCCCAAAGATCACTTTAATTTGGATATACAGTCTCGACTATAGTACCAGAAAACCAAAAATGCTAGCAGCAAAGCAGAGCCCAAATCCAATCACTCACTAATTATCAAGGTTTTTCGAGTTGTCGGAATATACAATAGTTGCAAATAAATCTCACATCACCTCCCAGACCAGGGACACTATATGACAACTATATGAATCTTACTTATCTTGTGAACAAAATGTTTACTACAACTTCGACATTTGGCACAATCTACAAATAAAAACTACAATAGATAACCACTATCTGCTGGTACATCTCGGTACCCTATAAGTGACGTTAACTAGTACTATTACACATTATTATTGCACTAAATAATACAAAGGACTATGAATAATTCACATAACAGTCGTCAGGCGACACTACAAACTTCCAACATCATTAAACCATTTGTGACTAGCCGGGACGTCTTCGCGGAACAGGACTGGGTCGGCGCGGAAGTCCACGGTCCGCAGCGGCATCGTGCCGTAAATCCCGGCGAATTTCCCGATGCACTCGGACCTTTCGACCATGTGGCCGCCGAGGTCGGCGGACAGCACTGTGCCGTTGGGGCATTCCGGGCAGCGGAACTTCTGCCGCGGCGTGACCTTGATCGGCGGCTTGCCGGTAACGTTGGCGACGAGAAAGTTGAACGCGATGTCCTCGCAGTTCATGTGATCGTCGACCCATGACTTTATGTTGCCCGGCATAGCGTTCGTGTACAGATAGTTGTAATACTATCGACATAAACACACACAAACTACTCTTCTGCCACAGCAGCCAAAGGTGCATAATTTTTGAGACACAGTTTAGTAGCCCAAAACACACATATTGTTACTCAAAATTATACGTTACTGTATGCATGTCATAGTAGTATTAGATTCTGCGACAATTTTCTGACATAACAAAACAAAAGTTAATAATGATCTGCAAAAAATATACAAACACACATAAACAAATGTAAACTGTAGCAGCTAAATACGAATACAAATAATGTGACTTACTTATATATTTATTTACTTAATTCTCTGTGTAGGTTGATTGCGTAGCACAGCGGTAGAACGTCGGTCGATGAACTTTCCCTGTCCCATGCTCGACTTGCAAGCTGATGGGTGACCGCTATTGTCGGTAAACCATCCACTACAGGTCAGCTAACGAGGCCAACTCAGCCTTTCATCCTTATCATTTTCAGTTATGAAGGGTGTTTTTAAGGTGGTGTTTTTTTCATTTTATTTTTTTATTGTAGAGTATATTAGTGAAAACAAAAGTTAATATGATTCAGGTGATGATAAATATAAGTATTCATTCTATTGGAGATATATGTGGCACTTGTTATTTATAAATAGTAAGATGTTTTTTTTGGTGGTTTGTAGTATTTCTGTAGTTTAAATTTTTTACATTTTTTAATAAATGAGTAGTAAGCTGGAATCAAATGTGTACGGTTTGCACCATATGGTGAAAGCTACGGAGGTAACCACAGGCCTGGTGAAAATTAATGGCAACCTATCGCTTGGTGGATGGCTTAAAATTACCTGCGGGCTAACTGCCTGTACATGTACACCGGGTTCAGCTCCGGGCCCAACGCTCAGTAACGAGTATGGGAGAACTTTTACCTTTCCTACCTGTGTAGGCAGCAAATGGCACAGATACTGACCTTGTGGTAGAAAGCAGCACCGGTGAGCACCATAGATATTTCACTGGTCCACTCCGACTCGTAACGCCACGAGCCAGTAACGGCGTCCCATAGATGCAGGCGTGACGGGAATCCCACAAGCTGGTCTGAAAATTCACGCCACACCTGAAAACACAGCCAACGCGATATTCTTCTCATCTCTGCAACATTTGACACGTTATAAAACATTAACTGTAAAAATGGCCAGTTTACGACCAAGTGTAATCACAACACAGTTAGCTCCAAAAAAGCAAATATCTGGCATGTTATAAATTAAAATATTATTATTATTATTATTACAAATACTATAGTGTGATCAAAGCAAAAAATAGAGTTGAAGTGCTGGATGAAGACTGATAAGTGACAAAAGGTTTTAGAATTCAAGGATTTTAAGGACCTTTGCAAGGACGTTTCTAAGATGGCAGTGGCTATTCGACGATCTAGACGTAAGTAAGTAATCAACTGAATGGCAATGTTACAGAAATTCACAATAGCACTTGTGAGCCGTCCAATTATGCAATAAAAATTTTCAGACCAAACTAGGCATTTTCGAGGACTTTTCAAGTACTTTCAAGGCCTTGATTTTGCAACCTTTAAATTAAAAAAACTTTCAAGGACCAGGGGGTACCATGCCAAACAATGAAGGTCTCACATGGATCATCAGATGCTGTCCTTAAATATCAGCCAACCTCATACAAAAAAGATGACTACGGAGGAGTTTAATGATAGAAAGGACTCCATCTTATTGTTATCAATTTTTAATATATGTACCAATCTGCATACCAGCAACTTTGAGCCAATCACCAGGGATCTGCACTGATTGAAGCAGAAATAGATAAAATCAGACGTACAAGTTACAGAATCGGACAATGCAAATAAATTAATAAATTAAAACAAACACATTAAACATAACTGTACAACGAACGACACATAAAACGACATTGCTAAACTGGCCTTGTGGGGCTGGGTCACAAAAGAACTTTCTGGAATTAGTGAAGCACATTTATACAGACAAAATGCCCTTTCTTTTGCCCAGCTAACATCTTCGACAAATCACCGAAAAAATAGACAGAAACTTCAATCATACTGTCGGCAATGGACACTAGACAGTCCATCATCCTAAATATTACTGACATTTATTTTTTCCTGTTGGGGCTACCAAACTATACAAGCTGTGTTTTATATTACTGGGACTTCCGGGATAATCAGGGAAGGACGAACTGAGATAAACATAAGGAATGAATGATTGCTAATAATCATATAATTAAATTAAAGCTGATCGACCACTTATGCGTGACATGGTGAATGCCCCCTGACAAACAGACAATTCCAATGGACTGGTAATGGTCATTCGCAATTGCCATTGGCTGAACTCGGCAAGCCGAGTCCTACTATCGACCTGCTGTGCACCACTGGCTCAAACGGGACAGCATAAACGGACACACAATTTTTCACTGTTTGACCTTGACCTACAATCCCAGGCTAGCCAAGGTCAAGGTCGACCCTCATGCCAAAAATCAAGGTCAAAGATCAAACAGGAGAGCGCCCACAAACAGACGGACACACACACACACACACGGACACTACCAAACGTATTATCTCCCCTGCTATGCGGTCGATAAAAATAAATGGTAATCTTATCGATAAAGAAAAACCCGACACATACCTCATATCCAAACTCCAGTTCATCGGTAGTCAACATCAAGATGTCATCATCCAGCGCCAGAATTGCTTCTGTTTCTATCTCGTCGTATGGGTAAAACCTAGCATCACCATACGGGTAAAACCTAATGTCAGCCACGGAATTCACAACATCACAGCAGCAGAGGATCCAAATCCGTTAATTTTCTATTTGTTTTTATAAAAATTTAAACAAACAAAAACGTTAGTAATCGGCCGAATATCGTGCAGTGTGAGCATGACAGCAAAAAATTAAGTAACCTGTTGCTGAGTTTGTTGTGACGTGTCTGTACAACTTTCAGAGGTTTTGTGATCTTTGGCCATGACGACGCTATCCATTAAACAACAAAACAACGACATACATACTTACACCTACATGCAATGGCAAAAAATAGGAGCGCCGTGTATAAATCCTCTTACTTACTTACTTACAGTTCATGGCAGACGCTAGCCACGCTGAAAAAATAAGGTCAAAGTCACAGTTCAAGTTCACATGGTTACGAAAAAGGTCATGGTCAGTTTGGTCACACATTGCTAGTCAGCATAGACTGCATCTCAATAAGACTGCCTATGTTTTCTAGTTATCCATACTGATTGACTGAGTAAGGTGTAATGTCCCACTTGACACTTGTCATTTTTGGAATGCACTTCTCAGCCAATCTCTTGACCACTACTGAGAAACAAAAGCAAAACCGAGAGAAAAAAACCGCAAACAATACAATAAACCTAAGGCCTGTTTTTCATCGCCTACCAGAACCTAACAGGGTGTGGCTGTTAGTTGTTTATTTTTCACGCTAGACCAGTCAGCTTTCAGTATATTTATTATGTGACTACCATGTTTACATACCAAACACCTACCTGGTAGGTTCTGGTAGGCTACGAAAAACGGGCCTCTAGGCTAACACAAAAATAAATCTACGGTAACAAAATCAACCAAATACATATGAACAAACACAAAATACTAGAAGTAGAACGAAAAACAAACCTAAACAACTGAACTACACAGGTTTGGTTGTCTCTTACGACACCTGGCTTGAAAACGGAGCATATTCACAAAAAAACGTAACGGAGAAGTAATCAACAGTGTTTCAAGGGCACATGAAGCCCCAGTGCCCATACTGAAGGGACATAATGTTTAGGTTATAATCGATTATGGTGCATTGCGACTAAATTGTTTACATGTGCCTTAGAAGCTTACTCACTTATTACGGGGTCCAGTTATCTATAAGTTTTCGATTAATTCTGCCAACAGATCCAAGCAAAAGCGTAACATCTTTGGTGATAGACAATATGGTGTCAGACTTCGAGCATAACTTACCGGGAGGCGGTGGTTTCTGTTGGTTGTTCCAGACGACGAGGACTTTAGCGAGACTCGGTGCTAGCGCCACCTGGTGAATGATCTTGTAGAGCGAGTCGAGACGATCGTACGTCAAGATGACCGCGGTGAAGCCGGTCGACTTGGCGGGGATCAGCGGCAGAAGTGGAGGACTCACCACTGCATGCTGTCCAGTACCATTATAAGCATCATTTCATCATTAACCCACTTAACACCGACATCAACACGTCGCCTTAATTAGCCTGCCGTGGGCAGGGTGTGAAGTATTGTGATGAATGTCCGTTTGTGTGTCTGCTTGTATAACTTGAAAATAACTCAAAAAACACACTGCCGAACTTCACCAAATTTTTGTACATGTTCCTTTTAACCAAAGCACCCTGGTTTGTTTGTGACTATGGTGCTACATAAGCTGATTATTTACTCATCCTCTGACAGAGTTCCGATATTTTATGTACTTCTGGATTTCTGGATGATTTCACTTTTTTATATCATGGGGCCAATTGGCCAGAATCAATCGCAACAATGTTTAAAAGAAGTTAACCAGGTGGCAGTACTAGTTGAATGTCAGAAAACTACAGTGCTCGGAATGTGGCACGGAGGCAAAGTCCGCTATCTGTAATTGACTTTTTAATGGGCACTTTCCAAATAACGTGAGTTAGTCAGATCTGCGTCGACGGCTTTTCTTCATTTGATGATCTGGTGCATCGACACAGTTGGTTGCCATCAGGAGCGAGATTCACTGAGTCGACGAGTTAACGTCCCACTCGACACAAAATACGTCCACCTGGAAAAAAAAGGCCCAACTCTCATAGTTCCCTGGCTCCACATGAGACCACCTCTCAAGATAAAGGAAGCTACTCACGCTGCTCGGAGGATCGTTCCAGTCTTCATACTTGAGTGCCGTGTACGGAAACACACGGTCGTTAATGATCTGCAGCGTGGTGAGCGTGATCGCTCGCAGCGTGCTGAAATATGCTCGCCAGAAGAACTGGGCCTGACGACGTAATGACGAGATGCGGGATTCGGAGACGGAATGAAGGATGTCAATGACGCTGGACAAGTCTTCTTCGTCCACTATCATGGCAGCCCTGCATCATCAACAGCCCTGCGTGTTATGTAAGGTAGGTAAAGGTAAATGTGTATAGCAGTTCGCAAACATGCCTCAGCGCTACGGGAACTCACGTAACTATATGGGATCACACAGTGTCATCTACATCCAGCATAGGTGACAATCCCGCCTTTATTCCAGTCAATTATAGCTGGCACTTGATGCCACGACCCCGGAAGGACGCAAGACTGAGCTGATCTGACTGACTTGGTTACAGACAAAGGTGGTATGCCCACCCAAAGATGGTCACCCATCCCAATACTAACCGGGATCAACACACAGTAACTTCATTCATGTGACGAATGACGCTACCACTATGCCAAGCCACCAGTCTTATCAGTGGCACAGCATTCTGCTGCGATGCCCGGGGTTCAAGAACCTAACGGGGGCCCTCGCCACCACCATGGCTCCAATTTCCATCCAATTATCGGAGGTCTTCTAGTCGAGGTGCCAAAAGCACTGAGCGAAGACACCAAAAGCATCATGGGACTAGAAAGGGGATATCTCCTCTGCAGCCGAGTAGGTGGTCTAGGGGAGCACTGTAAGTTCCAGTAGTTAATTAGGGGCAAAGCACCAGGCCAAAAATGTTACGTACTTACTAATCTAGTCTATATGCACATTTGTATTAGCAGTAGTATTTTTATGTACTATGTATCTGTATTATATGTAACTAATCTAGTACTATGGCTACAATAGACCAGTAAAGCTTACTTACTTAAATAAAATTTTATGGCCAGAAAACATATCTGGTAAGGTCTATTTTAATGAATTTCACAAACTTTAATGCCAGAAGACCAGTAGTGGGTTACTAAAATTTTAACATGTTGGGAAAATATTGGGGGCTAAGCCCTCTTCCCCCAGGAACCAAACTGCATGCCTGACTTCAAAGTCTGCTAGCAGCAGAGCCTGATTACACTAATTACCAGTGCTGTTAGACCAGTGCCGGTGTAGTATCAAATATCTCGCAGTGCCAAATAACTCGCATCTGCGCCATTGCGCGTGCGCGATCTCGCAGTCTCGTGCACCGCCGGTGTTTATTTATTTAATATTTATTTCTTCCGTTATGTTTAAGGTTAGGGTTTTAGGGTTAGGGTTAGTTGTAAGGTTATGGTTAGGTTTAATAATTCCCACATGTGCGCAAATCTCGTACTGCAAGTTATTTGGAAATGCGACATATTATTATTATTATTATAAATGTATAGATTTGAGTGACATTGTCACGCAAGCGTTGCAGGGTCACTGTACACATAACAAATAACATGACACCGGTCTACAAAAACAGACCAGCATCGATTCGATCTACAATGGACCAGATGTGGTCCAAGATCAGTACCAAGATTGGTTCTAACTCAAATCGGTACGCATCTCTACACAATGGCCCGAAAGTTAATCATCATATCAGCATCATTCACTCAAATAAGTTGCATATGATCCAGCTATACCTTGCCACACCACCATCTCAAAGCACTTAGGAAAATACACAAATATTGGCAAAACAGAAAAATGTGTAAATTAATTTTTGGCAGTGATGTTGCCGAGAGAGTACACTATAAAAAGCTTATTTCTTATCCCACCTCTCCTGATAATAATGTCTCTGCACTACCTTTGGAAACATGAACGCAGGAAATCGTCTTTTCGGTTATGCAGTATACTGTGTCTCAAAAACGAAGATGTTTTTTTAGACACAGTGTACAAGTACATAATTTCTTACGAAAAATGAATGTGGCTTTACTGCCTGCAATTTTTCATTAAAACCTTTCATTCCACCTTTTCCAGTCGAGAACTTCAGAGAACGGTAGAATGAAGGAGTCGGCGACTATGACTGGAATGCTGCCGGCCTGGAGGCAGTCGCTGAGCGCCATCTGACCAAGACGACTTCCACGAACCACCAGACAGAATGTCGCCTCCTATGCATCAACCACGCCCCACAGTAAGTAAGTAAGTAAACGTGTACGTGTTCACACGCTGGTGGCTTAGCATAACGGTGGCATTGTTCGTCGCATAAAAAGGTTACTCTACGTTGAGACCAGTTAGTACTGTCTCAGTACTCAGATGGCTGACTGTCTTCAGACAGGCATACCACCTCGGTATGCAGTCAAGACAACTAGGGCAACTCAGTCTTGCATCCCTCTGGGGTCGCTAAATTGAGTACCAGCCTTAATTGGCTGGGATACAGGTGGAAATGTCACTTCTGCCAGGTGGCAAGGAATACTGTATAATAAAATATGGTACGTGAGTTCCCATAGCAATGAGGCGTGTTGCAAACTGCTACACTCTAGTTACTGTTTATTTTTGTATATGAAGTCTTTGAAACATGACTGCAACACACACACATGGGCCTACGTACATATCACATGTATCCACACGCATATGCAAATATCTTTATCATACAATTACTTTCCTAGCCACCGAGAAAACTGAGAGAATCACCATCCGTCCATTTACAATTATCAAATTATACTGCTTGGTGATAGCAGAAGAAAAATACGAACAACAGTTATTATGTAGCTCCGCAATCCAACCAGGGATAGAACACGTTGTTCGCAAGAGTTAGAACCGATAATGGTACTGATTCTGAACAACATCCGGTCTACCATAGATCGAATCGGTACCGGTCTTTTTTTGTAGATCAGTACCAGTCCAACCTGACTAGTACCGGTAATTAGTGTCGGTGGCATGTCTACTTTGACAATGGCCCATCACTATCAACGTGGATGGCTGCTTTACGTGCTGAATTTGATCACTACCCAAATGCACTGCCATTAGTCAAACTATTGCGGGATTTAATTACCAACTAATTAGTTTACCACCACCTCTTGCAGGAAACACAGCACTTTCCATCACCATTCATCACTACTGGACCAAATAGTGACTCAGCCAGTCCAAGGGGACAAAATTATTGAATCAATCCCTGTCAATTTTTGTGGATCATTCTAATTCTATCCGTCACTCAAAACCCAACCCGCTGCTCCACCGTGTATCCAAACAGACAAGTGTGTGTAAAGACCTGGAGAATGTGTGGATACTGATGGACGTCCATGCTGTGGTCACAACGTTCCGACGTGTTGGCAGGTCGGAACGAGCATCGACGTAGGAGGAGGAACTCTGTGGGATGCCGGCGTTCGACGAGGTCTAGGTCTGTCACGTAGTCATGATGCAGACCCAGCTGAGACGACACAGCCAACCAACGACGATCTGACCTGACAAAACACCAAATCAACCAGCTGAAAGAACTGTGACTGCATTGACAATGATGAAATGGGAAGACCGCTTGAAACAAGAGCAAAAGTGCATTGCCACTTACTTACTGACATCAGAAACTGGAACTCAGTTCTAATTAGAGATAGAACAGATCTTGGTACTAATTCTGAACTGCATCCGGTCCACTGTAGATTGAATCAGTTCTGGTTTATTTTTGTAAATCAGCACTGGTCCAACAGTACCAGTAATTAGTGTTTGCAGCATGTCTTCTTTGACATTGGCTTGTCATAATCAACGTGGGTGATTACTCTACATGCTGAGTTTGATCAACAGCTAGATAAACGAGTGCCGATGCCATCATTCACACCATTGCAGGATTGGATTACCAACTAATTACCACCATCAGCTGCAGGAAACATGGCATATTTCATTGCCATTCACCATTACAGGACCAGGTACTGAATCGGCTGGTCCAAGTGACATAAAATTACTGAATTGGCCTGGTCTAGTTTATTGTGGATCGTTCTAACTCTAGTTCTAATAAAGACCTCAGATTGGAGGTCAAAACGCTGATAAAGAAGTAAGGCTATTTTTATTGGCCAATACTGTCTACAGTCAATATCGGCTGTCAAAAATAATAGTCAACATGTTCAAGGATCTACTGCTGAAGCAGTATTTTTGCAAGTCTAAGCCCAGAATTTGTGCATGCAGATGCATACATACAAACATAAATACGGCACTTTAAGGTACAAAACTCCAAGAAAGCTACTAAAACACAATCAGATAAATGGGACAACTACTTTAAATTAGTGTTTCAGCTACATGCAGTAAACTATCTTCAACTATTGCCCACTTCAAGTGACAAATTGCTTAATGACAGTGACATCTCACACCCAACATAAATGGTTTGAAGTCTTGTCCTTACTAAACAGATGGAGATAATAACAAACTGCACCTAAAGTTACTAATACCATCCAGCGCGCTAATACCTTCACACAGCTGTGGTATAACAGTGTACTTTTCTATCACACATCTCGATGACTATTGTAGAACACTGCTGCAGTGCCCCATAAAATGGAATTTCAAATTTGCATAACATCTGAAAATAAATACTGAAACACAACTTACTTATCTGGCACCGGCAACTTCAGTCCTTCAGTCCATGGATTAAATACTGGAATAGCAACGTCGTACGTATATCTATAGGACCATGTTGAGAAGCCGCCACCAGCAACGATCGCTCGGCCACGAACAACATCTAGAGTCGTGTTGTAATCAGGAGCAATGCCGGGAAGCATGTTAAACAGAAGATGATTCGAACCATCTCCCCAGCTGGACAAGTCACAAAATTACAACAATGACTTTAATCAGTCACTTGACAACATTATTAAAATCAGTCTGTACTGTGCAAAGATTATAAGTTCAAGTAGATTCTAGCATTCCCTGAATTGCCCAAAGTTGCAGAAATCGATTTACAAATATGTTAATTCTTGTTCTCAAATATGAAAGTAAAACTTGGCTACTGTTGCATTAATTGTAACATATTCAGCTCAGTTTTAAATTTAATAACATAAAATATAATAATCCAAAGTGCAGTTATAACAAAAGTCACAAAAAAATGTACATAACAATATACTACCAAAAACATTTTATTTTTTATGGAAAGTAGTATCATGACTAAAAATCACAAAAAATAGCATTTAACTGTAAATTATACCATATAGCTACTACAGAGATTAACAATCATGGTACAGTTCATGGTACAGTTACTAGGTTATGAATAAAATGCGGGCCTGGGGGATGTTGCTAGTGTGACAAAAAATAAAATATGCTAACCTTAACACCATTGCTAACCCTAACACCAACCTTATCCCTTACATTAAAACCCTAACCTTATCCCTAACCCAAAATGCTAACCCTACTAACCGTAAAGTGCAGGTCCGCATCCCCGCAGGCCCGCATTTTACCATTTGCCCAGTTACTATGCAGTCTTACCTATGAAGTGATGCCAATATCTGCGAGGCAACGTGAGATCTAACAGTGTTCTGATTTAGAAGATCTACCGACGGCACCAGGAGACATGCCGAGGAAGCATCCGACGTATAGAACCCGCTGTCAACAATCGCTTGCAGGATGCTCGCAAACTCCTGCGACATCGGCAGCTCGAGAGAAGCGCCAGCCTCGTCAACATATCTCGTAGGCGGGTAGATGTAGACCGATATCTGTGGGGGTCCGTCGAACGCCGTATAGCCACAGCGGTAGACGTCGAAACACGAGTGATAGGTACAGTTGTGCTGTGACAGCTGAGCCGGCGGGGAACTCGCGGGCACGACTACAGTCCGCGTTTGACCGGAATACAGCGATCCCAACTGGATCGCCGGCTCCCAGTATCCATCGTCACCGGAAGAGAAAATCCAGACGACACCAACCAACTGAAGCAAGCCGAGTAACAGACACAGCAGGACGACAAGGAAAAGGATGACGTAAAATGTCCGATAACGTTTCATTATCGACTGTTATTCACATTCAGTTAGAAGACCACAAAATATTTCGGCGCAACACGTTACATGATTAAATTAATTTGATATAATCGTCATGATTTTCTGAATTTTACTACACAATAATCGCGTAAATAAATAAACACATAATTAATCATACCCTAAACAACGAAAAGAGTGTATACACTGTATAAAAGACAGGAAACCAGGCAATGCTGCCGACTGGCCCGACCGCCCGAGCGGCCGAGCATGTTCCTCCTTGGTTAGTGGTGCCGAGTGACGACTGTCGGCGTTATGAATGTGTTTCATCTTTATATTCCCAAAATTGTGCGACCTTTAATAACACGTAACTAATATCTTTACTTTATACATATGTATTAC
>Ga0209782_1001222_pt1 | contig 13051 bp, 9 predicted proteins | sample WorMetmaBAHAMAS1_FD_187390 | JGI IMG/M metagenome (GOLD analysis project Ga0209782, IMG submission 187390) | Marine gutless worms symbiont microbial communities from Max Planck institute for Marine Microbiology, Germany - Inanidrilus... | ecosystem: Host-associated > Annelida > Digestive system >... | reverse complement strand
GGAAATTTCTGTGGGTTACTGAATGAGTTGGAGAGCTGGCTTGAAATGGGTGCTTCTCTGAGGTGGAACAAGAAAAGGTGATAAGAGGCATATTGATTTCCATAGTTGGTATCAGTAAAGTACTAGTAGCACAGTATTGCTGCTTAGTGCAATATGGCCAGGTGGTTAACAATCTTTTTGGAAAGCGTGATCAACACCATTACCCTTACTTCATCAAAAAGTCAGGGTGTGCTGTATTGGCAATACTTTATTGGTCATATTTAAAAAAAATGAAATTCAATATTATAAAGTGTGTTGGATCCTCATGTACACAGACTGATTGTCATATGGATGGATGGACACATGTGGCCAGCATATTAGCACACTGACTATGGCATGTGCAGTTTGGAGCAGTGTTGTAACTGGAGCTACAACTGTGTAATGTGTTTAGATAATACAAAGTGGCGATCGTCGTCAACAGAGAAGACGTCCGACACTACATCCATTGAAGCGATTCCTGGCCATTTTCCCACGCATACTACCACAACTACCAGTCATGTACCACCTACCAGCACTGCTAGAGATGAGCCGAGCAACAAAATTCCCCATTTTCCCGGCGGTTCGTTTACTCGTCGTTTCACTTCCAGTTTTTTTCAAGTCGTGGTGTTTGTTATTTTGAATGATTGTCTCTTTCTCGTCGCAGGAATATCTATAGAGTAACCTTAACGGCAGTAGTAATTTGTATGAAGATGACAGCTGTGCAGCCAATTAGGTTTGAAACTAGAAGAAAAATTACTCATTCTTGTAGATGTAGATCATTAATGCATAAGGTCCAGTGATGGCAGCAGTAATGTGAGTAATGCTTTAACAGTGTTTGTTGGATGACTGACCCAGCCTTGAACAGCTCAGAACGAGAATGTTGGTTGAATGTAAACTGAAAGTATGACTGTAGTATTTATTCACCACTGTTCCTACATGCAGTTGCTGTATGTGTAGATCCGGAGAATTATGACTTGCCGGACTTTGACAACAACAATATTGACAGGTCAGACCAGATCAGTGAGCCAAGACGCCGTAAAATGTCACTTCGAGCTTCCGTCATTGGCCAGCCAGGCATACTTGCAGGTTTGTACGTTTTCACGCGTTCCAACGTATTGTGATAGTTTTGAGGTTACGGTGATTAGTTTGATCGGTGAAGTTGCTCTGTGTAAAGTGTCGTACAAATGGACACTTGCTTCATGTTACCGTAAGAGCAACACTTGTGAGAACCAGCTGATATACTGTAGATGCAGTGGCTGCTAGTTGCACACTGCGGGGATGAAGTTGACAGGATGGCAGGCTACCCATCGCAGTACGATGGCACGCTACCCACTGTGATACTCAACCAACGTCCGCGAAGCACTGAATGACACTAAAAGCACCGACTCACACTGGGGAGAAAATCTCAAACTGGCTTTATCCCTTATTCATCCACTGCCACTGGACTCCTCTCTGATGCCATTACACTTTGTTGCTTTATATCAGTATTCATTACTTGTCTGTAAGATGGGTCTGAAGTATTGTGATGAGTATATTTGCTTGTCTGTCTGTCTGTTCGCATAACGCAAAAACCACACAGCCAAACTTTATCAAATTTTCTGCTGCATGTTGCCTGTGGTCGTAACTTGGTCCTGCTTTGGTGGCATTGCAACACGTTACTTCCAGTTTTGTGGATGATGTCGTGTTATCACACAGCATCATGTGTATCCTGCAGTGAGGAGAACGTAACTGCCAAAACTGTTGCAGCCATTCTGATCAAATTTTGCTGAACAGTACAGATCAGCAAGTACACATAGTGGGTTGCGTAGTGGGAGCAAAGTTTGTTATCTACTATTTCCTTGTTTCTACTGGTTTTTATTTTGACTTCTCAGTACTAGCCAAAAGATTGACTGGGAACAGCATCTCCAGAATTACCTATTTTGGGTGGAGTTGGATGTTAAACTTTAACTCGGTCAGTTAGTCGGTATTTAGTTAGTTATTCTGTTGTTCTGCCTAGGCATAATCGGCGCAGCGGTTGTCATACTTCTGTGCCTCGTGCTGCTGATCATGTTCTGTGCCTATCGCATGCAACGCAAGTCGCAAGACCCAGAAATCTTCTACATCGACAAAACTGCACGAATGCCGCTGTCGTCGTCGTCAAACAAGAAAGTTGGATACATGAAAGCACTGAACCCGGACCATGATATGTACGACTGAGCATTGCGTGCAGGGTTGGGTTCTCGTGCAGTTGTAGTCCGTGCGTTTTTACTAGAGGCTTTGTACTCTTCGTAACTGCTGCACTTCTACAAGTATATGATAAGTGTTGGTATCATTAATGACTGTCATGTAACTTATGCCTTAATGTCGGTGATAGCTGTGGTTGCTTCCAACGTCCGAGTCTGCGGCTTCTTTGGTGTTCATCTGTTACTGTATAATTTAATATAACCCGATCAATGCCTGAAAGCTCTTTGATGTTGTGACATATTTACTTTATTATAAATGCCCCTGTGTATGAATGTCATTGTGGTCAGTCGGTACATTTAATTCCTTGTTTTTAAGTCTGAATGTAAATCAGTACATATCTTACATTTAATTGCTAATTATTTAAGAATGTCGCTGTTGCTTTGAGTGCTAGTTTGACACTGCTAGTTTGGGTGTCAGGAAGAGTATCTGGCCTGTAAAGAATTGAGTAATGTGGTGCTGGTGTGGTTTTCTGTCTGGAGCAACATATGAGTGATTCGCATATGATCCAGCTGTTGTCACACCATCATCTCTTTCTTCATTAAAATCCAGAAGAGTTTTTCTTTCAGCAGCCCGCTCATGCTGAAAGAGGCAATTGGAAGGGTGTTCTGCTAGTTTCGTTTTCTAGAAGAAGGTTGTGCCGCGTTGCACTTGTTGTTGGACATAGTTTGGTATCAGGTTTAACTATTTCTTTTCTTTTTACCGGCCAAGATGAGCTAATTTGTAATACTGTGTAGGTTTTTACATGGGATATACGTTGGTAGTATGTTTATATCTATAGTTATAAGTTTGAATGTGAAGGTAGAGATCAAGTTATATATGAGTATGGCAGCTCGTAAGGTGTCAATGATTTGTGTTCTAGTAGCTTTCAGCAGCTCACACTGTGATACCATACATAATGACTCACGACTGTTTACTCTAGAAATCATCGCAAGCTGAAATTCCAATCAGGCTACTAAAACTAACAATACCAGCAGAAATCTACAAAATGTCAAATTGTCATAGCACTGTTTTGTTGCAGTGCAGCTCATTTGCATCATTCTGTCAATTGATTGCATTCTTCTATCATCGTAACACTTTTATTACTTTTTCTTTGTACTCCATGAAAATATCATAAGTTGGCATTTGTAAACCATGTTAAGCAAAAATACAGACAACTATTGTGAGTTTTTGAAGAGTATTGCAATATTTATGCCTTATGTAATACTGGAAAAAGTCTAAACCGATATGATACTGCAGTATAAACGACCATCAGTTGCTGTGTTGTTTCTCTCTGAGCTATCTTGTGCTGCTTGCAGTTTTCCTGGAGAGATATCGAGATTGAATGTCCACGTTAAGTGGCTAGCTACATTACTTTTACCTTGTGAGTGGGCTGCTTTTCAGTACCTAGCACTGAAACAGAATGTATATTGGCCCATTGCACACCCCCAATCCAGCCAATAGTCTAAAAACCTATTTGAGGATCCCGTGAACCTCCAAAGAATATCCGGTCTAATATAATGTTAATCTTAAGCTTTGGATAGCTGGATGCATAAAAAAGGTAAAGATAAAGTAAAGTTCTCCCATACTCATTACCAAGCATTGGGCCCGGAGCTGACAGTCAGTCAGCCCGCAGGTGACTTAAGCCATCCACTGAGTGCTAGGCTGCCATTACTTTCCGCAAGGCCTGCAATTACCTTCCCAGCTGAGCAGCATCACCCCCAATCAGCCAGTATCAAATTATACTGCTTGGTGACAGAGGCACACGGGTGTGAACAACTTGCCCAAGGTTGTTACTCGACAGCGCGGCGGCCAGTGCTCGAACTCGCAACCATGGAGTCACCAGTCCGATGCCTTAGCCACTGGACTGTTGAGTCACCCGGGATGAGTTACCTGCATCAAGATGATTACCTGTGTCTGTATTAACTGAGCTCGATTGATTGACACAGTGCATCACCACTAAACCAAGCTGCCGTTGTTTACAATTAAGTTACACATTTTGCTAAATCGGAGTCATTTCTTTTATGCTGAAGAAATAAGGTATCAGACAAAATATTTGCTAGTTCAATAATTAAAAAATTAAGTTTTTAGAAAATAATGGTTTTAGAAGTAGTTGTGAGTGAATGTGTTCAGGTTCAGGAAGATAATGATATTGGTTTTTATTGTATTATAAGCATGCTTGTTTTCGTTTTTTACATTTGTTGGATTATGAACAGTATTTTTACAAAATACTTTATCACTGTCTTGTGTAAAGTTGTATCTTGACAGTTCTCGATTCTCCAGTGAATCTACTATGTCAGCTTTATATTGTACACGACAACCCTGTGTTGATTTTGATTATCACTTCTTCGTGCGTTCACTAATGGTAAGACGTCAGTCCTCAAAGTGGGTTATTTTGTCATTTAATATAGAAACAATTACAGCATATGAAATTCACTCATTGATGTGTTTTTTGGCAGATAAGAATTTATTTAGTAGTTTGCTTGCTATGAGTAGCATCAGCAAGTTTTTATCAGTTCGTTTATGCAAAATGTTTTATTGCAGTTATCTTGAAATTGAAGTCACAATGAACCAGTTCTAACTGCTTGCAGTAACCAGAACAGACATGAGAACTTGGTCTGAGTCTCTGATGTTCATATGCTAATATTACTGATAACCAATCATGCTGCATGCTCATCCCTATTTCCCGTTACATCATTCTTTTTCTCCCCTCTTCTTTCTCCCGTCTCCCTTTCATTCCGCTGTCTGAAGCTGCGTTACTCCCTCCCATCACAGTTGGCGATTTCGCGACAGTTATTATACTTTGTATTACAGTCCCGATATTGTCCGATTCCTGTTTTCCTTTGCAGTTGCCTCAAGCAACACTGATGCTAGTACAATGTTGATTGCTATTTGTCATTGGTCATCAGCATTCGTAATTGCTGCTACGCGAAGTAAATCGGTATCTGGTTGTAGATAATGTAAATGTCCAGTATATCAGTTTTTGAAGCAAATAGCCACAAACTTACTGGCATATTGGTAATATATTCTGAAATGTTTGAACTTTTGGTGAAGTAGTACATGGTATTGCCAATTCATATTAATTAGTTTTGCATGGCTCTTGAGCTGTCTAGCAGATAACAGCGTGAGAGGCCATACATCAGCAATTAGTTTCTGGCGATGTCTGCAGTCTCAAAATGGAGCAACGTTGTACAGTTTAGTGTTTCTAATGTCTGTGAGATCTGTTAATTGGTCATCTATAGTAACTGTCCATGTTTAATCAAACTGGGCTTATAGTGTGTATTTGTTAAGAGTCGGTCCTTGCCGCTGCATGTAGGTTATTAGCTTGGCTGAAGCAGTGAAAAAAACTCTGAATACCTCAGTTGTTCTCTTCAATGCTTCAACACTGTTGAAAGGGCATAAAATCTGTAAAAACTTATATCACTAGCTGCAAAGGTCGTCTTGTGGAACAGTTGGGAGAAGAAAATCAAATGGAGCTATTAGATTCATCGGTGCAGTAGCCGGTCAAGTCACCGACAGTGAGTCGACTCGCTGACGAGTTAAGTCACACAGTTGCCATCAGATCTGGATGACCTTTTGCGACCCCTTAACAACTATGCCTGCAGCACATGCTAACACACACAACATGCAAACCCACGAACGTTTGTGTCTGTCGTTGAGGTGTTCAAGTCGACTCGTTAGTGCGTTGACTTTTTGTGTCGGCGAATTTACAAGAACCATCATTAATGTGTTCTAGTATGATATTACATTGCACTGTTATATGCTGTTATCGTACAGTTCATAGTCGCGTTGAAACTGTCCTGTCTACAATTTTGCTGCAAGTTGTCACGTGCACAGATATTACAGTCAAGTCAATGGTGGTTGCGCCAACTGGTCGCTGCTAGTGCTAACTGCAGCTAATTTTGTGATAATTTTGTGACGGTGTATCATATGTTAAGGTAACTTTGCATCAGTATTTAGATTTTGTTCAGTCATTTCTCCTTCTTTCATGTTGTGAGCTTACTTATGTACTTTATTGAATGTGAATTTTTATAGTAATTTGTGAACTAATATGCTGATTTGTCCATTCAATTAAATTACTTAAAATGCATTTTTAATGGCCTTCTGATTACACTTCTGATTAGTGCTGCCTACTGTAACATTGATCTTCATTTTTTGATCAAGTAGATGACGTGCGTTAACCGGGACCTAAAATTGCACCCTAGAACATTGTAGATTTCAGCACTACATAGATTGTTTGTTTGCTAGTTTCCCTTGTCACTTGCTTCCTTTTTCTCTTTCTTATATTTTCCTTTCTTATTAACTTCTCCTTTATCTTTCCTCTGAGAATAGCCCCACTCCTTTTTCAGGCTGGTTTCATAATATCTGGGTTATAATTTGTCTAGATTTATTTTATGTTGTTTTTTGATGTTTGATGATTTGTATTTTGTTGATTTAGTTTTATGTTAGCCTAGGTTTATTGTATTGTTTGTGCTTTTTTCTCCCACTTTGATTTTCTCACTACTAGCCAAGAGATTGGCTGGGAAGACCAGTCAAATGACCTATTCACTGTCAAGTGACTCAGTCGATCAATCAACGCGATTACTAAAACATACGCTAGTATGTAGCACTTTGCTATATAATACCTGTACTACTTAAATGCTTTCTGCTACTTTGAACTGTAATTACTGTAGTTGATGGTCAGTATAAGTTCACATATTCCATGGATGACATGCATTCTTTGTATGAATGCTGCCTCATTCTGACAGTGACTGGCATTCTGACTGTACTGTTCTGCTTGCTTACGCTAATATAAAAGATCAGCTTTCAAAACGTGTACTCTTACTGATTGTGATCCAAGATCCTTCATACATACTTCAGGTATGGTTAAAACTTTTTTTTTATTAACTTACTGATATTTGCGCTGTTGTTGTGTTTATTTGTGTTGTAACATATGTACAAGTTTTTTTATGAAATCTTGGGTGGCATTGAGAGAAGCTACTGCGACTGTTTGCTACATGTTCAGTTCATGATGCTGTGCTGTCAGACTGATTTCTTGTCAGCACTGAAAAATCAACAGTGCATTGTTTGGAGTGTTTGTTTGGTTCACAGAAATTATGAGGTATAAGTGTTGGTTGGGGTTCCATGAGCCATTATTTTGTTTAAAATATTAAATTTATCAGAGTATGATTGGTATTATTTTGTTCGGTATTTTATGTTGCTGTTTTCTGTTAATTAAAAAACCAAGTGTTAGTGACAAGCCCATATAGCGCTGATGTACGGGCAATGTGACAGTTAATTGGCAGGCACTGCCCATTGTTGCTGTCTGGACGATGTCACAGTAATGGCTCGGAGAATGGATAACATACCTATACCATAAGAACCAACCTTTGATCATTGGCAGATGATGTGCTTAGTCTGTAAAATAATATTCAGTGCTTTCTTTGTGTAGTGAAGTGTAAAAGCAATATGAGTATGCTTGTTTGCAGAGTGTGTTACTAAGTTGTATAAGCTTGCAACAAGTCTTTGTTTAAAATGACTAGTTTGCAGTATTTTGTCATATTGTCAGGTTACGTAAAAAAATGCCAGTAAGCATAAAACAACTAACCTGGAGAATGATGCTGCTGGAAGTTATGGACATAAAAATTCACATTTTCTGTAGACCAAAACATTGTATAAGTCGTGTTTAAATTTAGTATTTTATTGTTTGGGTTTTTACGTAATGACTTTTAGGAACCAGCCATATTTCTGGCTTGAAAAATTACCAGTGACTAATGTACATTGTGGCAAATAGAACAGAAATTGTGCAAGATCAGCCAGTAAATCTGGTCAAATATGACATCTAAGATTATGCATGCATTGTTTTGATTGTAAATGTTCATGTACAGTAGCAAAAAATTATTTTCCTTCTTCTCTGATTTATCTTATAATCGCTGTTATCTGTTAATCAGTTACCTCCATTTAATGAATTTATGTACAGCACATAATGAACATTGTGTTACAGTAGTATGTTATTCTACATTTCCATTAGTGCTGCAGTGCATTCAAATGCAGATGTCAGTATTTAGTAGAATAATGGGTTACTGTTGTTTTCGCAATTCTTGTCTTATGTTCACCATTGTAAGGTAATAAAATGTGTTACAATTTTCTTCATGTGGTTTTAATTGGATAATTTCATTAAGTGACTGGTGTGCTGTTAAATTTACAGTGGCTTTATAAATCTGCTGCTAACTCGTGATGCACAAATAAGTGTCTCTCTGGATCAAGTAAGTTAGGAAATTACTGGACTTTCATTTCACCTTATTTTCTTACCAGAGTGGTGGTTTGCAGGGCTGGCAAATCAGTGGATGCAAAAAGATCCAAGGCTGGTATAGTCAGTGCTTTGTCATTGTTGATCTGCTGATAAGAGGCACATCTAGCCTGTGAAAAACTGCTTGTGAAAAACTGCTACACTAAAGTTTTTCACAGGCTAGTGTGCCAACAGAGATTTGTTTGGGAGACGTGGCATAATCTGTCGACTATCCGTAAACAACAAAGCTGATTAAAATATAAACCACAGCATGTTTATTCTGTGGGCATATGGCAAGAAATATAGGTATCGTAGTATAGGTAAACGGTAAAAAAATTACTGGGACATATTCATGAGAATTACGATAAAACATTTTTTTCCATAGTTCAGAGTGTGTGGAGGACCCACATGTTGCTGCTAGTAAATACTAATCTAAGACTTTGTGGGTAACAACTTAGACGACCCACGTCAAGTTGTACCAGAACATCTTAACTTTGTCCGTTTTACAGTTCATAGCATCTTCATTGTCAAGCCCGGTAGTCTTTCCACGCAATCTCTCTTCAGCTATCTCTTAGGTCTTACATCTTGCATAATCCATGTTGTAATCTTTTTTATAAAACATGCCCGTACCATCTCAGCTTATTTTTTCTGCAACGCTTCCATTCATAATCTCTTCCTCAACTCAGCACAAGTGAACACTGGTCATGTATCTGTACTAGCAAGTTGGTCTAAACAACCACTACACACAGAATGCTTACATCACTCACGCTACACTTTATACCTCTACACTTGTGCACCCATTTCTCACATACATGTCCAGTATACATGTATTCAGTGGGTGACTTTTATCTTTCGAATTAAACAAAGTTTTAGACTTAAGTTCAGATTAACAGTGATTAACTTCGGTTTTAGACTTGGTTTAAAACTTTTTCTAAAACATTTTCTAAAACCGAGTTTTAAACCAAGTCTAAAACCTAAAATTATATGTCAAACAGACCAACTATTAACGTGCTATTAACGTCACATTATTAACGAATGTGCAGTGAACGTTTGCAATTTTTGAAGTTAACTTTTTTGTAAATACTAAATAAATATTATTCTTTTTCATTCGGAATTCCAGCATTCCACATTCCGGGCTGCACCTAGCCTCATTGGCTTGTTTACGTGATTATGTCGTAATTACATCATCGCTTCGCTAAATCCGAAAAGTAAAGTGAATTCTTTCTAAAACCAAAGTTAAAGACTAGATGTGCCTATCTAAATGCATTAGGTAAGTTTGGTTTAAAACTGGATTGTTCAGATTAACTTTGGTCTAAAACCAAAGTTTGGTCTAAAAAAAGTTTCAGTCTAAAACCGAACTTTCCTCTTAAGTTTGGTTTTAGACTGAAACTTTTTTAGACCAAACTTTGGTTTTAGACCAAAGTTAAGAAGTTAAGACCGAATGTGTTGTCACTACTTTTTTATGTTAATTAGGTTTTAGACTGAACTTCGATCTTAAACCAAGTCTTAAGCGGAAAGATAGTCACCCAGTGTATTGACCTCTACCACAAACACCACACAGCCATCATCTTAGTATTCTGTACTCCTTGCGGCTTTCTCCACTACCATAACTCGGTTGTATTCGTACTCAGTATCATTATCATTTACTCTCAGCTCCATCGATTAAACCTTGTGTTTAGTAAATTAATATTTCAATTTTACATTTGGGCAGAAATTTCCTTCACTATTGGTTGTGCATTATGAAGAGCACCTGGCCTGTAAAAATGAGTTATGAGGTGCTGGCATGTTTGCCTGCAGCAATGTCTAAATGACTGCGTATGGTCTAACAGCCACCACGTCATCCATTGCTTCATTAAAATCTAGCACGGTTTATCCTTCTAGTGCTGGCTAATTCGGCATGTCCTAGAAAAGAGACTGTGTGTCTGACATGTGGGTAGAAATCAATCTTTACCAAAGTTAGAAAGTTTGGAACATTATTCCTAGAAGCATTTAAGTCAACACAACACGAGTATGCCAACGAAACAATGTAATCAATAAATACTTGCATTGCAATTACCAGTTTTGATATTTCTTATCACTTTTCAAAGTACAGAAAAAATGCACTACACTAAGTGTTACTATAAGTTTGGTCCATTTCTTATTTGTTATTCAGTTTATTCGGGGAAAAAGTCTCTGTTCTACCATAGATGAATGCACTAGAGGCTGCTGTCAGTTATGCATGTAAAGGATGCATCTAACATAGATCACTGATGCTGTCTATACTACTAGTATAAGAAATACAACCACAGGTAAAAATTCCACCATCTGTGGAGTGTTAGCCATCGACTTCCAAATGATGTGCATTCATTAGTAATACTTGATGCTAAACAATGCTGAGCACTGTAGCAGCCGGTGAGATTTCACAAACAAGTGCTCGGAAAGGAACACACAGTCAGTCACAGACTATACACAACAGGAATAAAAGCTGTTTGCTAGACTTCTTGATTTACTAGACACAACATCAGTGACGCTGCCCATCACTGCTTTGGAATTCCGCTTGAGGAGTATCCAATCATGAGCTTCTTCAGCTCACCAATAGCAGCTCCAGGATTAAGACCCTGTCACACCACATTCATGTACTCAAACACAGACTTGAACAAGACATAAAACGAATCTCACAATTGCTGACAAATGAGCCAAAATTAAAGTGGAAATCAACTGATGTCGCTACGGTTCCCAAATTTTCATCTACGGTCGGTTTCAGGGTAAAAACTGCGGTTTCAGATTTGATTATTCCGAACAGCCCATCCTGAGATCGAAAGGTAACAAACTGCAAACCGGTCGAATAGTCCGTTACGAGAATCAATGCTACAAGTTTGCCAAATCAAAGAATGTTGGCTATTATGCATTTATAAAATAGTTGATAGTTCTTCATGTGTGCATGAAACCTTTTAAAACAATGTTAGTCATTTTTGACATCACCCGCCATGTTATTGTTCGGTTGTTGCCGAGCCGGCGTGGAAATTTCCGCACAGCAGTCTCCCGAAACCAGCCCAAGTGCATGCGCATTTGCGGCATGCTAATTTTCCTGTGGACAATGCCTTATAATAGCCCAAGTGGGTGGGAAACCACGTAACTGGCAACTCAGCACTGGTCATAGTGGGACTGAAGTGATATAACTTCTATCATTTATGGAAACATTTGCTTGAATGAATGCTAACTTCATTCCAATAATTCTAGCAAACAGTTGGCCAGAAAACCATTAGTTTCAGCAAAGACCTACATTTTGAATTTGTACAAACTAGGAAAAATCCTAGAGTTTCCGTTATGGATACCATAACAATGCTAAAAACGATACAAATTTGTCGCATGTGCACACATGCAATTAGCCAGTTGTAAAAAACCTATCAAAATAAAGCTAAAAATCTGTGTATTATTTGTACTTGAATTGAATGATGAATGCAAAATCACTACAACATTATTCGTTTAAATGAATATGTTCTTGGTTGCCAACTTTCCGCAGACAGTCTCCTCCAATCCATCTGACCAAAGTAGCAAAAATATGCAACGTTTCAAAAAATTATATTGCAAAATGCTGACAAAATACTGTTAGTAATGTGCTGAGAGAGTGGCACCACTGAGTATGGTGTGTTGAAAGGATTTTCAAAATTTCACATGTTAGTGCAGTCAGTAAAATGTTTAAGAAGACGTTCGAAACTAAATTTAACAGAACAAAAGCAACTGTCCATCAAGAACACACACAAAATATACACTAAAACTAAAGCCAGGTTTGATCGCCTCCCAATGAACTCCTGCTTGGAAATGGAGAAGACCCTATTCTTATAGCCTCCGGGTCACATGGTACACAAATGCCAGTGCACTGAGTCAGTTAAACGGCAGCATGTGGACATACCTTTGGACACGTTTTCGTGCAGTTCATGATAGTGTGGCAGCGGTACATTGACCACTCATCTCTCAGCTGTGCCAGACGCTCAGCACGATAGTCATCGCGCGAGTCCATGATCCATCTGCACATTCAACAATCTCGTTGTTTTCACTTCATCAAAGTAGTACACATTCATACCACTTTGAATGGCAAGTTGGTCAATCACCTTTATCTACCATTAGAGATAGAACAGATCTTAGTACTGCTACTGTCCAGTCTGGCATTCTTTCTGTGTACTGACAGCGACTCTTTTTGGTCGGTCTCCAGCACACATACACACACAGAGCCATTTTATGGTCCTTTGTCCGGGACTACCCGGGTGCACCGGTACTAGAACAGACATTCACCCACTCATACCTGAAATGTGTTATGGGAGTCTAGTCCTTATTCTGTATATTACGAGGCGTGGGGAAGACATTTAATAGTCTCCAGCAGGATTTTAAAAACCCAGTTTTTTTTAAAAAACCCCAACCCAGCGAGGTTTTGGGGTTTTATTGAGCTACAGGTTTTTGTATTTTTTTTTCCCAAGGACAAATGGGTTGCACCAAGTATGGACAGTCATGACAGGCATGGGCGTAGCGAAGGGGGGTATATCGGTACATATACCCCCCCCCCAAAAAAAAAATCAGTCTACCTTACAA
>Ga0209782_1001221_pt1 | contig 13052 bp, 10 predicted proteins | sample WorMetmaBAHAMAS1_FD_187390 | JGI IMG/M metagenome (GOLD analysis project Ga0209782, IMG submission 187390) | Marine gutless worms symbiont microbial communities from Max Planck institute for Marine Microbiology, Germany - Inanidrilus... | ecosystem: Host-associated > Annelida > Digestive system... | reverse complement strand
GATGTTACTTTATATGTTGTTTAGAACAACGTTAGTGAATTGTGTTGACTTAGTGAAAAGACACAGTCGTTGTCGTTAATATCAAGTTCACAGCCGAGTGGACTTGAGACACAACAGAAGACTGAAGTCAGAACTGAAGATGATGAGGTAGAAACATAGACTTGAGATAATGTGTGCTTTAGGTAAGCTGCACAGAATTCAATGAGCATGCATCTTCTGTAACACTCTATCGTCAACAAATTGTTTGGCATTTACGTGAAACATTGATTTTAGCACACTATTTAATCTGCAAATTACCAACCTGTATTGCTTTGATAATCTTTGTTTTTCCGTTGTATACTTTGTTTCAAACGAAGGCAGAATGCAGAGTTGTGATAAACGCCAAGTATGGAAGCCATTGATGATATGCGTAAAGAGGCACAGTCGGACATATAGAATGAAGATAGTGATAGTTATGCGTAGAACGCAGATGTAGCAGTACTGTAGTAGCCTTGGCTTCAGTGCTTCGACACTGTTGGTTGAACATCAGGAACAGCATCTGGCCTGTAAAAGTCGAGTGATGAGCTGCTGGCCTTCTTATCTGTCTAAAGGAAACGAAGTGCTATGGATTTTGATGATACAAGAGATGACTGGATGGCAGTGGTATCAGTTGGACGCCACTGTCATCCCTTCATCTCTTGTTTCATCAAAATCCATGGTGGTTTACCTTTCTGGTTCTGAAAAAGAAGCTTTCAAATGGATATTTGTAGTACCGGTATCTTAGGCAGAAAGATAGATCAAAAGCAATTCGGTGTGGTGTATAAAAATATAACATTTTATTGTTTTTCCACACTACTTACATCGCACATATGCCGCCCTAAAAAGGTAAAGTTGTCCTATACTCGTTATTGAGCATTGGGCCCGGAGCTGATCCCGGTGTACAGGCAGTCAGTGACTAAGCCATCCGCTCGGTGGTAGGCTGCCATACTTTACGCCAGACCTGCAGTAGTCTTCCCAGTAGAAAAGCGTCACCGCCTATCGGCTAGTACCAAATTATACTGCTTGGTGACTGACACATGAGCGTGAACAACTTGCCCAAGGTTGTTACTCAACAGTGTGGCGGCCAGGTCTTGAACTTGCGATCACTGAGACCAGTCCAGTGCCTAAGCCATTAGACTATCGAGTCGCACACGAGGTGGAAAATGTAAAATAGTTTGATGGCCGACAATGTGTGGAGAACACTAGTCAATGGCGACGGCTTGATTCAATGACAAATCTTTACAGAACATTAGTAAAGGTGATAAATATTTTTCACTGTATGATTAAAGTAAGGAAGTGCACAGTTTACATATTGCCAAATTGAAAAAGAATCAGGTATAGTCAAAATGTGATGTCGACTTGTGTGTGTTGTGTTGAATGTAGATCATTGAACTGTGCACAAGATTTGATTGGATTGATGTCGATAAAGACCACAAGTGCTCTCCGTATCATGTCACTGAATTTGTCAACAGCATTTTCGATCACTACAAAAACAGAGAAGTATGTTTTCTTTTTCCAGAAGGAACAAACATTGATGGGATGTATCGTGGGAACATCCGAGTCCACTCTTGAACTTGAATAGATTTTATTGGTTTTTCCCAACATTGGTAAAAATGCCTGGCTGGAGACACATAATAAGCCATCAAGTTCAGTAGTTAGCCCAGATGGTGCCGTGGTCATCACATGACCATGTTCTGTTTTGCCACCAGGTATACTTCAGTACCGGGTATAGCGTGAACATAAGCACTTTTTATTTGCTACACAGATTGTTATTGGCAAGTGCCGGACAGTTGACATAAACTACTACGACAAACAAGGTTTTCTCAGGTCTGCAAGATACTGTTGTGTTGCCTGATGGGCTGTGCTTTTTCAACTGTTGACAGTATGCGTGGTTTGTTTCTCGTCTTTTTTTCTACTGATTTATGACATTTTCCATTTTGTTTTGCTTCCATGACATGTTCTGTCAGTTTGCACTGTAAAGCAAGGTTTGGTTCCATTTCAATGATATAACATCATTTACAGAAATATTAAGATATTAATACAGCATGCAAGTGTATGTGTTTTCAGTCACTGTGAATGTGTGGAGTGTACTAGTAAATAATTTGACATTTGTCATCCGAGAGACTGAGACTACGAGAGTGATGGAGTGATGAGTGCATGTATCTCTAATGATGCATTGACAGGTGAAGTTCACCATCGGTGACTACATGTTGCGTCAGCCGCGTGTGACGCCCGCCATGCGTGCAATTCTTGTCGACTGGCTAGTCGAGGTGCAGCAGAACTTTGAACTACATCACGAGACGCTCTATCTTGCCGTAAAGCTCACCGACTTGTATCTTGAGCGTGAAACGATACAGAAGGAGCGCCTGCAACTGCTGGGCGCAACGGCAGTTCTTGTAGCCAGCAAGTATGAGGTAACTGGAGGTGTCATCGTGTTTATGAGTTATGGTTCACGGCTGTCGTTTTTTTGTGATGCTATCTAATGGAATCACCGTAAGTCGTAGCGGGATGAAGACACAGTGAGACCAGCGGGTGAATGACATCACTTTTCCTTCAGTGAACTTTGACATTATTGATTGTTTGGGTAACAGGAAGCACATTATCAGACTGATAAAAACCTGTGGCTCTTATCCTGAGAAGTTTTCTTCAGGTGGAGCAAGGAAAACTGTGATGGCTGCGGCGGCTGACACTGTCGTTACCAGTGTATTGTTAGCTTCCGTATTTTGTGCTTTTTGATTAAAATAGTATTTACATCTCAGCTGAATTGTTGTAGTGACACCAGTACCAGAATTTACTGATTGCTAGAAGATATCTTATTATATTAGTATGCCTACGTGGAATGTCAGGAGATTTCACCTCCTCTTGTTGACGACTTTCTGTTTATCTGTGACGATACTTACGTGCGCGATGAGATTCTGGCAATGGAGCGGTCTTTGCTGAAAACAGTCAGCTTTGACCTCGGCGTGCCACTCTCGTACTCATTTCTTCGACGATATGCCCAGGTATGCAGTGCTTTGTTATGTTATAAATTAATCACTGTTGGTTACTAGATGCTGTTGATTCACCACAAAGCAACATTTGAAACGGCCTATTGCATATGCTTCTGATGACATGAGTGACAAGTGGCATTAAACAACTGATATGTTTACTACTTGCCTGAACTGCAGTGCTTAGACTGGAACTGTTGTACGACTAAAACATCTTTAGTCATTAATTGTGGGGTTTTAGTCAATTATTTGTCTACTAAAATTGACTAGAAATAATGCTTGATTTTGTATAAGTTAACTGTGCAATTTTGTCAGAATGCTGACCAGTGGGTTTTACTTCAAGCGTGGGAGTTTCTCACATAAGTTTTCTGCAGTAGCCAAAGCTGTAAAACGCATTGTTTTGAAGATAGGAGCATGAGACGGATAAACGAACGGCAGGGATGTTATGTGACTAAAGTAGTTTAGTCTACTATTAAAAATTTTTAGTCGACTAATCGACATAGGTAAAGTAGTCCATCAATCATCGACTAATCAGTGAGAACCCTAGTTTAGACACATAGTACATAATGCAGTTCATACACGTGCAGCCACTAAGACGTGAATCGACGTGTTGACTGTCAGTGTGCTCGCGTGTCCATGGTGACTCTGACATTGTCGCGGTACATTCTCGAGTCATCGCTGCTCGACTACTTGTTTGTTGGTCGTCGTGAGTCACTGATGGCCGCTGCTAGTCTGCTGTTGGCTATGTGCATGAACAACGATGGAGTCTGGGTCTGTTTGTGGACAATTCATCATCATAAAATTTATTACAGTAACATTATTAACATCACGAGACGACTGATAAAGGCAGTATTTATCTGTCAGTGCTGTAGCAAAATAATAGTTATGGAGTATTATGATAGATTGACTCAGTTGTGCTTGCCAGTATGAAAGTTGGCTTTGATTGTGCTCATAAATGCAAGTTGAGTCATTTTCCTTATAAGCCTGAGTGGCTGGTTGCTGTCTTTATTTTCTACTTTCATTTTTTTCAAAACCTCTACATCCTCTTGGGACAAAATGAAAATTTTTATATATTCCTCAATAAAATCTATTCCACAAGCCGTGTCTTCATCAGGCATCTTCTCTGTCGAACACCTATTACGTCTTTGTGGATTTGATCCAGTCAGTATTCAGCATGTCCAACACTTCTGAGTCTACCCTGTCTATATCGTCAGACTGACTGGTTCCATTACCAACAGTTGTCTGAACTCGACCATATGTGCCAGTTGCATGATGATGACATAAGCAAATATTTGCTATGGTGATTTTACAGTGACACGTGGAGACTGCTGCGAATATGTAGTGAGTAGTCGCTGCTGTGTGTAGGACTACACGATGGTTCACTACACTGGCTACAACGTCTGTGACTTGTCTTCTCTCTCTCGACAGCTGAATGCCATGATCCAGCGGTCGAGCTGCTCATCATTAAAGTCTGTCTGCACCAAGTATTCACACAGGTACAGTTAATGGATATGTTCGGCTGTCTTTTTGGAAAGCTTATTGAATTAACAGCGATCAGCTTGACTTGCAGACTCTAACTCAACCACATGATTTAGTTGTAATCTGCTAGCACACATGCAGTCGCTGATGTCATTTATGCGGCAGTCAAGAGGTTTGTGTGGCTGCTGCAGTGTAGCTGTACTAATGTAGAGAAATACACACAGCTTGGTCTGAACTACTCCCAACACTGCTAATCGTGCAGACTGCTTCGTGTGTTGAAATGAATAAGCTGCGGAGTTAGTGCAGGACCAAGATTAATTTTGGCAGTTAACAGGTTCTGGCAGACTCTAGTAATGGTCTGCTGGTGTATTATACTGCCTACATGATGCACTGTGCACAGTTTTAGTGTTTTATATTGTCTTGTTATCTTGTTATATCAAAAACAGTTTTCTCCCCAGAAAGCTGTTTTGCAACTACAGGTCTACAGCACTGTACATGTAGTGAGGCAAAAGACAATTGTTGCCATGTGTGAGTAATAAAAAGTGTGAATGACATCATTTGTCATTAAAAAACACCACTTTTTCAGAAGCTGTAAGTTTTATGTTGGAATGATGGTTATGGAGATAACAGTGGGCACTGTGCTGGCATATTTTGGTCACTGTTGCTGTGGTTATCTTGGTTTGTCTGGCAGCCACACAGTACATCAGCATACCAAATAATTCGAGACAGATTTCTATGTTTTAGTCGCGCCTCTCGCACATAGCTGCGAGGAGGCGCGACTTAAGTAGTCACGTTTCTGTCCGTTCGCAACAAAAAAAAATGTCGCCGGCCCAGCCGACCCCCCTCCCTGCAATTCACCCATAGAGTGAAAGTTCAGACCAAGACGGACCAAAAAGTCCAATGTAAGGGAGGTCTAAAATTGATATTTGTTGACCAAATATGGGTGCAAAGTTTCAAATTACATAGGCTCATAAGGATTCAGGGTCAAACTTTTGACCATGTGTTGAGAGCTGACGGAAAGCTGCCATAGAGGCGCGACCATATACCGCTAGGTATTCTAGTTATGGACTGTTGTAATGCATCACTATTCATCTTGTAATAGGCACATCCACAGATGATAATGATGATGAGCAAGTTGGTGTCAAAGCACTGACGGAGGCCGATATTAAACTGCTAATTGGTGTTGTATTCTGGAGTTGATGATGCTGATAACGAGAACATGATATCAGATGACTGTAGTCGGTGTTGGCAGAAGGCGACAGCACCTCTGATTACTGCACATTACGTAGTTCACAAAGTTTGCACCTTAAAATAACTTCATAGTATTACGTCATTGAAATCATTCAGGCCGCCTGTGTCCTGCAACCTCACTACTGTCCTGTATTTTACAGCAGTCTCGCTTTGATTAATACATGGTGCTTAGAGAGTGTGCAAGTTATGTGGAGTGTAAAACTTTTTGGCCACTGCTAATATTGGTATTTGGTATATGGGTACTGTACTGTATAACATAATGTATCAGTCTTAATGACATTGTGATAATTAATGTGATGAATAGTATATGACGATGATGGGCTGACATCTCATCTGTCATGAGTAGTAGTATATGAAGAAAAGATGAAATACAGTGAATGATTAGTAATTTATTGGCTTCAGTAAAGGATATTGGAACATAAAAATATCACATCAGTCACCCCTTAGTATGATGGAGGCAGCCAACTAACTCAGTTTCACTTAAAAATTGACAGGTAATAGGGCTGTGATATAACTAAAATATTATTACTCAGTTAATTGTGAGACTTCGGTCAATTACTCATAGACTGAAATAAAGCCTGGTTTTTACGACATTGTCGATGCAATTTTGTCATGATGCTGACTGGTGGATTTCGCTTCCAGCTAAGGTATGTTATATTAGTGTTCTATTGTAACCACAGCTCTAAAGTGCAACACGACTTCAGGCCGACATGGAGATAGGAGCTTGAGACAGACAGTCAGACAGACAACAGGAATGTCATATTTTAGTCAACGACCAAAATATTTTAGTGGATTAATCTTTAATTGATTAAAAAGGTGCATGAATGTGAAAGGCACCCACAGAAACTGGTTAATTTAACACTATTGGATTGGTGTCAGAAAGGATATCAGTTATGCAAAATACTGCAAGTGCATAGTTCCAAAATGTTTAATTGTGGCTGGAGTAGAGGGCTGACTAACGTAACTATGCAACTGGCATTTAGACCAGTTGTGTGTATGTGAGAAGTAACCGGCTTTGTAAGATGGTATTTGATATTTGCCAGTTTGTTGTCGGTTGAACGTGGATGTTTTATGTGCAGAATCTTCCACGAAGTTGCCAAGATATCAGCACTAAGTGACGTTCAGATGCACAGTTGTTTGCCTCAACTCAGCTGACTGCAGTGCAGTTCTAATTAGTCACCTCAGCTAAATATTGTAAAGCAATACTTGAAGACATTTTTACTACTACTATTACAGAGTGCAGTATCACACTTATATCTGTCGCAGTCACCACGTGAAAATGGTTGAATATATCAACCATTGATATATCAGTGCATAACTGCTATAGCTGCAGTATCCTGGGTTTCCTCAGACCAAAAAAATCACGATGAAATTCCAGTGGTATCACCCTTGGTGGGAGTTAAACATGGCATTGGCGTATAGAAATTTGTGATTTTTAACCAGTTTCACTGTATCTGGAAATAGTACGTGATGGGGATTTAATTATGGTAGAATACTGTTATGAAGTCCCACTAAGTTTCCTGTCAAATAGTGATATTACTGATACGTATAACAGAGTGACGCTACTGGAAACCTCTCAGTTAATCGTCTCATGAGTATGTCCATACTGACGAATTGTGATCCTGCACAGTAGACATGACAGTGAGTTTATCAGTGAGTGCAAGTGCTGGCAGTTGTGCAACAGATGGATAGAAAGATTGACGAAGCATGTCTGGAATCGGAGTTTGCTGTCAGCAGTGGTACATTCTGATAGGCCCAGTTTAGATGTTCACACAGTAATATTACAGCAGTGCTCTTGACAGCTGATTGAAACAGTAACAATAATTTTATGGAAACAGATCAGCATGTATTAGCGAGCAGGTAATAACGGTGGCAGCAAGTGCTCTACAGGTGAGTTAGAAAGAAGAGAGGTAGGTCTCTGTACCTTCTTGTGGAAAATGCTGTTGATATTATCCAGCAAACAGCTGGTGTGTTTTTAATTGTTCTGTTTAGTATGATTATGTCTGTGTGCATGGCACAGACAGTGACTTATATATTTTTATATTTGTTTGCTGATTGTCGGTGACTGTTTATACATATATATATATATATATATCGTTTACTGCATATGCTTTGTAATTTTGAAGGTGCATGTGCTAAAATACTGTATATGAACAGTAGCTTGCCACTATGATTTACAAACGTTATTTATGTCGTCTGTCACTAATTTTCACTATTGTGGCAGTTGCTATATATAGTGCAGAAAGTCATGTTATGTTATTACAAGTAAAAGGTGGTCATTTTTATTTAACTTTATTTTTTTAATGTTAGAGAAAACTATCAGCTGAGTGATGTCAGTAAATAAGCATCCATGTGTATTGCCATTTCCTCAGACAGAACTCTTGCAACCAGTTTCACAGATCAGATAGATACCCTTCTTTCAGTGCACTGTACTCTCCAGTAACTATTATGCTGTGACACACAAGTACACTTCGTTTGTAATAATACAAATTTATAGAAAATCACTGTTTTCACAGATTTGCTAGTTTTTCCGAGAAGGTGGTCAATTCATTCATGATTTAGCATGATATACATAATATTTAATATTATTAGTATTTGTTCTGTAGACTGATATTTGCATCAATTTGTAGAACAGATACTTAAAAATACTTTTTAAAAAATAACCTTTCTAAAAAATTACATTAATTGTACAAACCATTTTGCAACCAATTTCTTTACTGGTACTAACTGGAACAAGACAACAAGTAGCATAAATGCAACAACAATTATCTGCTGCAGATTGAATTTTATGCATGATTATTAATAAGCACTACTACAATGCACAATGTAACATTTTTCATCCCTCCCTTGCCTTTCATTTACTAATGGTAATCCAGTTTCTATAATACAGGGTGGGCCAAAAAACTTGAGAGTTATAACTTTGCAACGGTTAATGGGGAAAAGGTGTATGATGACAAAATTTTCCAGATTTTGTCTAAAAAAACTTGCATGCCTATGCATTTAAATATTCTTTACCTATTTTGCATAAATCTTCACTACGCATCAAATTATGCTGTATTTGACAAAAGTGCATAGATTTTACCAAATAGTAAAATCAGTGATATCTGCACACAGAATTAGTCCAGACGAAATTCACAGGATTTAGATCCAGATAAATCCACACTATCCAGAGGACAGTTTTCAGACTCAAAAAAAAAACTCCGGCACAACGGAGTGCAGGTAAGTGACAGCATAGTGTGACCGTTTTGAACATTTGCTGCCATACTTCCGGAGTTGATCGAACCAGAAAACTGAACTCCAAATAGTCTATTTAAATCCTGTGGATTATGAAGTGTGGGAAATGTTGCAACAGATTGTGTACTGTCACAGAATGTCAGACATGAACCAGCTGAAACGTATACTAATCGACAGTAAACTCGGCTAAGCAACATTGAACCAAATGATCCATAAGCTGCCAAAAAGACTGTATGATAATGAATTTCCTCTGGACTTATTCTCTGTTAAAATTTGTTGCTGTTACTTTCACTGTATGTGAGTTGAAAATTGTGTAAAATCAAAGCATTTTTGTCAAATTCAGCATAATTTAGCATGTGGTGAAGACATACATTTAGACAGAATATTTAAATATTTTGCTAACAGCCACATTAGTGTTGTTTTTATGTACTTCTGGTTGTGTGGATGACGTTTTCACTTATGAGCCCTATGGTGTGTCGTGTTATACATAAACAATGAGAGGATGTAACAGATGAAACTTAATTCAATCCCAACCAAATTTTGCACACCATCTACAACTGCCTTCTTCGTGGATGTTTCCCATTAATTTCCAGTGATGTAAGAAAGACCATTTTTGCAAGATCACAGGTTACAAGACCAAGACCACAAACAAATCAGTCCAATGAACTAGGGAAGCAGGAGTGTTCAGTAAATGCAGTGTTGTGTAAATAATTAATTAAACATTAGTCTGTTAATTAATTAGAAACACTGTCAACTGTAATTATAACCAGTTAGCAACTAATAAGTTAGTTAAATTCTAATTAACTTAAAATTTGCTAATTCAGCTAATTATAATTGTCATTTTAATTAGTCAAGTCAAGTAGCCTTTAATGAATGACATCTATGCCGCAAGTACAACATAAGAGACAATAGCAAACAACACAACAGAAATTATTATATAAGTAAATGTACTGAAACAAGCACTGGTTAATAACATTTCTATAAGAAAACCAACTGCGACAACAAGATTGTCCAAATTAAGGTTTAACATCCAAGTTGACACTAAATAGGTCATATCGGAGATGCTCTTCCCAGCCAATATTGTGGCTAGTACTGAGAGTGGCAATGAGAAGTGATGTCCTTAGGATCTGAGGGAATAACGGGTGACCAAGGCGACAGCTGGGAAGAAGGGAATTGAGACGGAGATGACTGCACTGAACCGAACTCATTTATCAAACGTTTTCCGTCTGCCCTCTCAATCAGTTGACAAATAACTAAATCAGAGTGGCAGAGACCATTATGATACGACATCGTACCTTTCTGATTCAATTAGCTGCATAGCCTACCTATAAATGTCCCATCACAGAGACAATGCTGTTTTGTGGGACTTGCTGTATTTTGGCCTATATTTTATTGCGGCTTGCACTGTTTTTCTTTACTGTTGCATTATGATGAACAACGAACAACTTCTATCCTCATAAAGCGACAAAACAATATTTATGAATGTAAACAATAACAAACAAATTAGCTGTTTAATTCTAATTAATTACATCATTTGAAATCTAATTCTGATTCCAATTAATTAGTATTTTTGGCCAGCTAACTGAAGTTTTCCAGTGATGTAAGCAAGACCAAGACTGCTCAAGATCGTTCTCGAGGTGACTCAAGACCAAGACACAATGACAATTAAACAACAACGACAACAATCCTGTTAATTTCTGAAAATTTTGGTGAAAACCACTTGACTGTGACTCATTATAGCAAAGACACGATGGTCTAAATGTCATTTTTCTGCAGCAGCCTTATATTAGTGTTTCTTCTCATACTTGAATTAAAACACTTAAGAAAATATTAAAATCACAAACAATTTGTTGATTGGCATATGTGTCTATGCAGTAGCAAGAATGATACTAATAAATAATGCAGCAACAATTTTTAGTGCTGCAATCAACTAATCGTTAAGTAGTATCTAAAAGCAGTGAATAAAAACTGCTAGTACGCTTTCTTATACAGGTTGTAGGTCTATCACTGACAGTCTGTCAGTTCTAGAATCTGCATTCAGTTACCAAATTAACCATTCAAATTTATTGGTATATTCTTGCAACAATGTGCTGTTTGCCATTTGCAGAGTATAACTGGAAAAATATAAATCACTGGAAAGAACTGATAATTCTTACTATGTTAATAAATAGGTAGTGCTACATGGCCTGTCATCTAAAGGTAAACTAACATTCAAGATAACAATACCTGCAGAAGTACAATACACTGAAGTCACAAATCAGCTGTAGATCAATAGCAAAAATACAGTTATAAATACAATATGAAAGTTAAAGCTTAGCCAAAAATTATAGCATATTAGCATAAAAAGCAATATTTCAGTGTTAATGAGTTGTTTTGTGCTGCATAATTCATGTATAACAATGCAAAATGAATGCAACGTAAAAGTTTTAAATGTAATAATAAGCATAAAGAAGTGAGAATTGTGATGTAACAAGTGTTCAAATTAGCATTCAAATGCTGCAAACTTTTGACATTCTAGCAAAATTGATTTTTTTTAAACTCGAACAGTACCGATATATTGAAAATGAACTAACAGTTCAAATAAAACTCCACATTACATGTATTTTCACTAATAAAACAACATTATGCATTAGCTCTTGAACAGTTAACAAATATTAATGCATGATTCATGTTTGAACGTGATGATTAATGTTAGTGAGAAAAGCATCATAACATAATTAATACTATGACTGTCACTTCCATCAAAAATCACATATTAGTTCTCTTTTGCAAGCTGTAGTTCACACTTGACAAGCATGGATTTATCTGCAGGTCCCTCAGATCTCTAGTTAGAATATGCATCAAGTGAACACAACGTAAAGCCAACGACATGGAATGACATCAGCGCATTGTAACGAGCTCTTCGGCCGAGGTTGGATGAATGGCAACAGTGTCGTCAAAGTTAGACTTAGTGGCACCCATCTTCACAGCCACGGCAAATCCTTGCAGCATTTCATCACAACCCAAACCGATCATGTGGATTCCAATAATCTACAATTATTTAGCATCAGCTGCTGTCAAAACAATGGTAACAATGATAACAATGACTATTAGTAGCAACCAGTAATGTCAAGTGTGCAAGTTGTTAAGGCATAAAATTTAGTTCTTAGACAATGAAACGTGATATTTTGAGAATAGTATGGTACAACATAAGACATACATTACCATTTTACGTGTGTTAGACAGCACCCTAGTTAGCAACAAACAAGTGGATTAATTAATTTCTAATTTAAGCAAGGTTTAACGTCCCACCAAACACATTATAGGTCATATCGGGGACGGGTTTTGTGGGTCAACAAACAAGACCCAACAAACAGTGTCAAAGCACTGAAGGAAGAGAGGTCCTAAAGACTAGGCTTCAATCGCACTAGGTCCACCCCACTGTGCTGACAATAATGCAACATATATGCAGTATGAAAAACAAAAGCACAAAATACACACTGATAAACACAACTAAATCTAGGCTATGCTCAGTGAAATGCACCCAGTGTGACAAAACCAAATCCAGAGAACTGTGAGAACTGCTCATCTAAGTGTGCTTATGATTGTGTACAACTGTCGTATACAATACAACACAGAACAGTTCTGATAATCTCCCTTCTTACCTCCAGACAAACAACATAGCTCAGACGTTGTCTATCAGAGGAGTGGAGGATTTGTTGAAGCATTTTTACCGTGCGACGCCTTGCTAAGCGTGGTATATGCCGTCGTCGTGTGTCTGTGTGTGTGTCTGTCTGTCACACTCCGGTATTGTATCAAAACGGCAAAACACAGGATCACGCAAACAACGCCGCATGATAGCCCCATGAGTCTAGTTTTCTGACGCCAAATATCATGACGAAATTCTAACGAGATCACCCCCTACGGGGGCGACAAATGCAGGTGGGGTGGGTTAAAATTGGTCACTTTCGACAAAAAACGCGCTATAACTCGAAAACAGTACACTATAGACGCATAGTTTCTATTAAAGTCGAATAGGAAGTCGTATGTGGTCTATCAAATGGCTATGTTTCCGATGACCTTGGGTGACCCCTAACCCCCCAA
>Ga0209782_1001220_pt1 | contig 13068 bp, 8 predicted proteins | sample WorMetmaBAHAMAS1_FD_187390 | JGI IMG/M metagenome (GOLD analysis project Ga0209782, IMG submission 187390) | Marine gutless worms symbiont microbial communities from Max Planck institute for Marine Microbiology, Germany - Inanidrilus... | ecosystem: Host-associated > Annelida > Digestive system >... | reverse complement strand
AATGACTGGTATTTTATGTTGGACAGTGCGACTCCAAAAATGAAAAGGTATGGAGTCAATGACTCTGACAGCTTTTCTGACTGACTCCCTAATCGTAGACACCGGGCGTCAGCGACTCTTTGAAATATTTCCTTAACGGAAACGCTGGTTCGTGGATAGAGATTAGAGACTGGCTATCGTCCAGGAGGCAGGGCCAAAATTGGGTTTCAGCTGTGTGGGATTGGGGAGGGTGACGGAGGTGTTTTGACACCTGCGTCCTTGTTTTCCTGTTGAGTTTAGCAAATACGCTAAAATAGCCGGTCTCTTTTCAAGGGATAAAGAGAACATAGTTTAAATCCCATATGTTATAAACCTTATCACTATGTATGTATCTTTAATAAATCAATTCAGATACAAAATTACAAAACAATCCCGCTTGCTGAAGAATATTTAAATTTCTGATTAAAATTCGAGGCTGTGCGACATATATTAAATTTAGACGAAAATATAAAGTAGCTTATTTCAAAGTTCGGACTCGTACACTAATCGATAAAACAGTTTTCATCAACCAATTATTGAAGAAGCGAATACGATACGACCTCTATTCCCTCCTAATTAATGCTAGTATTATTAGTTTAAATAAGTGGTCACATCGCAGGAGTGGTAAGTAAGTAAGTAAGTTCTTTATTATGGTGCCCGACAAACACAGACACTTACATCGAAATCAGACGATTACAATACATACAACATTCATCAAATTAATTAATTAATTAAATTAGTGCCTCCCGATTCCCGAATAACGTCAACATCATTATCTCGATCACTTTATTTGACACCGGTATGTAATGTATCGTAACGTTTATTTATATATTGTTGTCCTTTAAAGATGTCGCAGACCACAATGCGCCCGCATGCACTGTGAGTTGCAGTGCATGCGGGCGCATTGTGGTCGCGGTGCATGCCCGAAAGAGGGGAGGTGTCATCTCACGCTATGCTAGCCACTGCTAGGCCCTCTTGTACTAAATTTCTCGTAAACCCAAATTTACCGCTATACTATGAACGTTCGTTTTCAAAAAGTTAACAAATGGCCGCCCCATATCGACGTAGCTGAGGGATGAGGGACCGAGAATCCCATTCTGCCAATTTCTGCGGCATCTGTGCTGTGATCGCCGCAGAACCGTGGCGCGATGCCGAAGAACACGACCACGGGAGCCGCGCCGACCTATACCCGCCACTGCTAGAAGCTGTTGGCAGTGGTGACCTCGTCGGTTTCCCGCCAAATACTCGAAAACAAGCCGGTCTATCATCTGACTAGACCGCCTGGACAGCCAGACGATTGACGACGTCGACAGAGACCTCCACTCCTTGGGAGATCCGCGACGCGTTGATTGGACGGCTTCCGACAGCGCCAAGGGACGTGGCGACGTCGGAAGTCGATACCTGGTCTTTCCGGAACATGAACGAGAACAATGTATAGAGAGCTGGTATTGACTGATAACTTCTGTATTTGAACAATAAAGTAAAGCGATCTCCGAATCCGCGTGTTAAATCGTGCATCAGTACACAGAGCATCATAATCGATACCTGTTCTGTTGGTAACATCGACCCACAACTTTCTCTGCGGAGATCAGCACATTTTGCATGTCGCTGGAGTCACCAGTCCTATGCCTTAGCCACCAGACTATCGAGTCACACAATGTACATCCTTGGACGGTTGGACCCTCCAAGTCCAACCCAAACGACCGACCGTTTTCTTAAAATAAGGTAAATCATTCAAACGTTTGGCAAAATACTTGTTTCGTACTTCCCTAGAGTTTGTTCAGTCGTGATTAAATATTCATTATCAACAAATAACAAACATGGCGGACGCAGCAACGGAAGTTTGTTCCGGTGAAGTGCGTAGCGAAAGCGACGCCGATGCGGAGGTCGTGTCGGAAGTCGACGACGTGGTTCAAGGCAGCGAGCCGGGCGCCAGTCGCTTCTCAATGCTCATTCCCACAGACTCGTACGATGACATGGCGAAATTCGCCGCCACTGACGCGACCAGCTCCGGCGGCCTGTCGCAGTCGACGATTGAGCAGCTGAGGGTGGCCGCCGCCGAGTGCGAGCTGGCAGACTCGAATGCCGACGATTCGTGCGCACACAATCAAAGACTGAAACCGCCGCAGCCGATATTCGCACGTATCGATACGCCGTCGTCGCTATCTGACGAGGACGTCGAACGACAACGATTGTCTGCTGCGCCAGCCTTTAATAGCCAACCAGCCGACGATGCCGTGGAAGTTGCGGTGTAGTATCAAATATCTCGCAGTGCAAAATAGCTCGCGTCTGCGCCATTTTTTAGACTTTGCGATCTCGCAAAGTCTCGTGCGCCGCTATTTATTTATTTAATATTTATTTCTTCCATTATGGTTGCGGTTAGGTTTAAGGTTAATGTTACGGTTTTAGGGTTAGGGTTAGGATTAATAATTCACAGTTCACACATGTCGCGCATATCTCGTACTGCGTGTTATTTGGCACAACGACGTATTTGTCATGACAACGCTACATATATCTGTCATAGATATAGAAGAAATGGCACTAGTATAGATTTGCATGTCACGGTTAGGGTTTGAGGTTAGGGTTAGGTGGTTAGGACAGTAAGTTTAGGGTTAGTAGAGTAAAGGTTAGGGTAAGGTTGAAGGGTTAGGATTAGGGATCGGGTTAACACTGTGATATGCAGATCTAGGCTAGCCCCGAATAAATTAATTTATTAATGTTATCTCTGCAGTTTACAGCTATCTGCAGTCTTCAACATTTTGTCACCGACTGTCACAACGTTTAAATTCACTGTTGGCCATTAATGCAGCATGATTGGCTAATCACACCGTGCAGTCAAGCAAGGCACTCAGTAATGCATACTACGTATTATAATGACATATGATGATACATTAGTGTCTGTTTATTTTAGCAGAATTCATGCCAGAAAATAGCTTAAATCGTATTTATATGATCTTGTGTTTGAAAAGATTTTTAATTGCATTTTTCATCCGTGAAAAATGTGATTCTTTTACTTATTTAAATGTTTTTGTTAGGATGCAGTCAATGGTCTTTGTTTGTCAACATCTCCTGAGTCACCCGATTCTGCAGACTGGGTGTCTAGTGAGTGGCGCCAGCATAAACGACACGTGTTTATATTGAGCTTCGCTGGAAAACCTATTTATTCTAGGTATCATGACCTACTGACCTAATTGTTAATGTTGTTGTAAGTATAGTATGTTGTCTTAAGAAACTGAGTTACAACTTGCATATGGCAGTTGAGTACTGAGTGACTACTTGCTAAATTAAGCACATTTTTGTGTTGGTGATTGGGTAGGATACTGTAATGCATATCGAAAATGTTTGCCCAGTGGCTGCCCCAGTTGGGAATGCACGCAGTCAGCTGTTGAACTTCAAGAGCTGAATGTTAACAATGAAAATTAAATCAGTAAAAATTTGTCCTTTAAGTTCATTTTATTTTTTATAATGTTTGCGTTTATTGTCTTAGGTTCAGTTTTTTAGTACTAAACCAACAGATTGGCTGAAAACTGACTCATTTGTGTGTATCTGTTGCTAGACATGGTGACGAGGAACGACAGGCGACTCTGATGGGTGCAATGCATGCTCTTGTATCATTTGTCCAGCATGCTGGCAAGAGTGACGATACTGCCTCGGGTAGAACCGACATGCTGCGCAGCATTTCGGCCGGCTCCCATCGCTTTGTGTTTCTGACTCGCGAACATCTGATCCTCGTTGCAGCGTCGTCTTCGCAGACTTCAACTCATGCCCTACAGCTTGCGCTGAATTACACGTACAATCTCATTGTTAGTATGCTGACATACCGACGAATGGACTCCATCTTTTCCACTCGGAAGAACTACGATCTTCGTCGGCTGCTCGGTGGAGTAGATCAGTTCCTGGATAGTTTATTGGACGCTGTTGAAACTGATCCTTGCTACTATCTCGGAGCTGTGCGATGTCTACCATTGGATTGTGGCATTCGTGACCTAATAGCACAGACCATCGCACAGCATGCCAAAATAAAGGTAGTTAATATCACTCAGTCAAACTTTTTGTAAAAACATTACTGTATGCTTTGGCATTGTTTGTTGGATGACAGTTATATCATCTGGCCTGTAAAAAGCTGTGCCGTTTTTCCTCAGAGATTGTCTTTCCAAAAAATGTTGGATGAAAATGAAGGGTTTAACAGGCTAACGTAGGTTTACCTGGAAAATTGCTGTTAAAATGATGTGTAATTTTGTACTGTGACATTAAAAATATCATTGTGCATGTTCGATGTTTTAGACATATATATTTATGGTACATGCATACCTTTCATGCTCATGCATGCATGTTGCATGAGGTTAGCCCAGTTTGCTATAGTATCTCCCAGTTGTGGAAGGTGCACATCGCAATGCTGCATGTCATCCTGCCATTTTTCCCTTGATTTTGATACAAACTAACAAGTAACTGAACCAATTAAAGTGACTGCTGAATCCACTATACTATGTCTCAAAAAACAAGACTGATGTAGTACACTATAACTCCAGCACACATCATCTGATTTTGGTAATTTTTGGCACAGATGTTGCTGAGAGAGTATGCCATCAAATGATGGTTTGCCACCTCTCCTAACTAATGTCTCTACACTACCTGGAGAAACATTAACCCAAGAAATTGTGCCTTTTCAGTCATACCATGTCTCAAAAATGACACTGCTTTGGCTTGCTATATCTTAGATAATCATCAACCAATTTTAATAATTTTTGGTAGCTAATACCTATGGACTTTAAGCTGTCATAAGCTCATTCAATTTTTTATATACGTTTGCTATTACTACCTTAATTTGCTCATTGCTGCGAGATTACAAAGGCAGAAATGACTCATTTTTGACGTCACCAGTTGTTTGTCAACATGCTGATTACTAAAAAAGATAATATTCTGATTAAAAATTTGTTTGCGTTAAAAGGCTACAATGCGAAGCACTTAGCCAGAGAGTTTCCCAGCGAAGACTGGAACGAAGGCAGCATCTATAAGTTGTTGCAAAAGCTGCGGGTTACTGGGTCGGTTAACTGTCGTTGCGGCACCGGCAGATGATGCAGCACCTGCACAGCTGATAACATTGATCTTGTTTATGAACTGGTGTTACACAAAAATGGCTACGTGACAAATAATACTTATACATTGTACTTCATAACAGGACCTTATAGTTAACAAAAAAATTATCAAAATTGGTTGACAAGCATGGAAGATACAGCAAGCTGAAGCAGCGTTATTTTCGAGACACAGTGTACAGCATAACTAAAAAGACAATTTTCGGGGTTAATGTTCCCCGGGTAGTGCAGAGGCATTAGTTAGGGGAGGTGGGATATCAAATCATCGTTCGATAGCATACTCTTTCAGCAACATTTCTTCCAAAAATTACCGAAATCGGGTGATATGGGTTGAAGTTATAGGCCTATTGTGCAACACCAATGTTGTTTTTTAGACACGGTGTATATATGTATCTCTACATGTATAGGACCTTGTATTTGCTATCCTGATAGCAAATGGTCAGTTGATTACGCTGGTGCGGTTGAAGAAGTGCTTTCTTCATCCAGTCGATCTGCACATGATATTTAACTTAATATCAGCATCCGACTCGTTTAAATATGCCGAGACGTGGACACCTGTCTGTTTACCGAAATTCGACTCCAGGTTAGCATGCCTTTTTGCCATCTGTTTGGCAGAGATATTGTTGTGACCAGTGTTTTTGTTTTCCATCTGTCATTCTGTTAGCAGAATGTGTAAAATAAATTATTGCTGGATTTTTTTATGAAAGATGAGGAATGATAGTTTATGGATTAGAGAAAAGTTGATTAAATTTGGAGTTAATGTAGAACATACTCTTGACATTAAAATATTTATAGTTAGCTTAGTAGTTGATTGATATGAAAAGTGAAAGATGAAGTTTGAATAACCAGCTAATATAGAACACCACAGTGCAAGGAAATTTAGATGAGTATATTTACTGCTCGCTGATAATGACGAGGTGCTGATTTGTAGTTTTGCACTGCTTTTATTCCTTCCAATAGAGAACCGTTGGGGATAAGAGGTATGGTTTTGGGGGCTGGGTGTGCTTCCTGTCACCCATCCAACGATGTCAAAGCTCTGAAGTAACATTATGCTTTGGCTGCGTCTAGTGGCTCGACATCATCCATGTTTCTTCATCTGCTAGCCTCTCGTAGTGGAAGGCATTGCTGCTTTTATGACAGCTGACTGATTCCAGTCCTAGACATGAACGGATGAACTCTAGAAGTGAACTGCAGACTCTAATGCTCCTGTGAGTGAGAAATCCAGGGTTTTCCGGTAATAGTGGGTGGCATTACAACCGGTATGTTATTGTTGCCTGCACGGAGTTACCTGGTTGTTGTTGCAGTGGTTATTTGCACGCACATATATCATACCTCGACGAATCTTGTCAGACGTGCCTTTTGCTTCTTGCCGTTGACAAAGATCTCTTCTTCAAACTGTCTGAGTGCAAGGACAAGATCAAAGAGGTGCGTTGTTGCGTGTTCTTTGTTGCACTCACTTGTTTGTAAAGCACAGTTCAATAACAAATAATAAAAACTTTGCTAGTCTCGGTAAAATTGTTCTTTCTTTTCATAAAATCATAATATATAATGTTCTGCATTTTCAAGTTACTTTCTAAAGAAAAGTGGATGAAGTGTTATTGATTGACGTTCTACGTGTTGGTGAGCATGTTAATTTGAATAGTTGCCTCGTGCATGACGTTGCTCCAGAGAAATGAGTTTTTTAAAATTGTTGCAGAAATTGTTGCGATGTGGCTGCTCAAAAGCAATTGCCGACTCCCTATCGCGACGTAACTATCGGATGTCCGACGTCGGAATTCCCGAGATCTGGCACTTTATCTACAAGTCTCGGAGCACAAGTCAGCTGACGTTGCCAGACTACGGTCAGCCGTACACACCGGCGGACGAGCAGGCTCGACTGTTTGCCATCTACCAGTGGGTTCACAACCGCATGCACAGCCAGGCACGACCCCTCAAGATCGTCTTCCACGTCGGAAAATATGAATCCATACTTGGATGGGTGAGTATATCTACCTGTACCTGCCTGTCGTTGATCGTCTGTCTCATTGAACGTCTCTCTGTCTGGCTGTTTGCTTGGATTAGTATGTCTATGTGCCAAGGAGATTATATATCTACCTTTTGTCGTCTGCCTATCTCTCTGTCTAAAGCTTTTGTGACAAGAAGCTCTGTATTAGATTTTGGCTGTGTGATGGATCTAGATTTCTAAGATAAGATTTCAAAATAATCAAGACAATCACTGTAATACACCTGTGCATTGTTGATCACACCAACTGTTGTTTAAAATGTACACAAAAATGAAAACCGTGCATCCTTCCATGTCGGGAAATATGACCCATTCTCGCTAGTTAGCAGCTCTTGTCTTAGTTTTAGATAACAGACAACTTGGCTTACTTTCATTATGTAATCACTACTAAACTTTAATCCCAATGAGGGAAGGAGGCCCCTGGAGTAATTTCTGTTGGGTCAATAATGGTAGGATCTGCAGTCAGTATTTTGGGCATGCCGCTTCTGAGTGAAGTTAGAACATTGCCCCAGCTAATGGCTTTGGTTCCAAAATGTTCAAAGCAGAGCTTAAACTTAAACTTGTTCCATCGCAGTACAGTACTGTACATCTGTGTGTATGCAGATAACGTCTGGATTTGAGCTGTACGCCGTATTTAGTCCGCTGTCGTCGAAGCAGGTCGCCATCGCCAGCGTGAATCGGCTGCTGAGGTGGATCAAGAAAGAAGAGGACCGACTCTTCATCATCAACTCACTCACCATATGAACTCCTCTATACTAGTTCTTAGCTCATTTACCTTACTCAAATAATTAATCTTTAATATTTACAATATAGTATTTTACCTTAAAGGCGCAATATTACCTAAATTGTGTTAAGCGCCGTTAAAGCTACAACCAACCAACCAACCAACCATCTCTGCACATGCTAATAATAATAATAATAATAATAATAATAATAATAATATTCACTTTAACAGAGCCAAGACAAACGGCTCGACCAACACAATGTCATATAGACACGTCTGTCACGCAGGACAGCTGTACATCTAGGCCTAGGCTGCCACGCAGGACAGCCAATGGTGCTTGACCAGCGCTGGGCAGCTGCCGACTCAGTCCCAGGCCAACTGACCTAGACTCTGAGCCCGCCTGAATAGCTGCTGAAGTCTATGCACCCGTAAGCTGCCTAATTAATTATTTAATATCGCGTGCGAGAAATACAGCGATAGCACCTTATGGCATTTTACTATGAGTTAGAGCAGATCTTGGTACTGATTCTGGATCACATCCATCCCCTGTAGAGTGAGTGAGTGAGTGTGTAAGTACATTTTTACCCAGCGCACTGTAAAACACAGAGTCACTAGTGTGCTGCAGTCGTGCTAAAAAGAAAAGTCTTTAAAAGTCGTTTGAACCGCCCGAGTTCAGTGTCTGGTTGCCAAGTAGTATAGGGCCAGTAGTGGTCTGATAGGCCGATGCATTATTTAGTCACACCCATCACAGGGTTTCCCAGCCAGGGTTAATTTGCCCAGCAGGGAATTTCGATGTTTGAGGGTGGGTGAATTGAGACCACAGATTGGCACGTCGGACCGTTTAAATTCGGGGTTTTAACATAAATAGTTCCAGTCGTTATCTAGCTTGGCTACAATATCAGTGCTGTACTGATGGCTAATATTACGTGGAATGCATCCTTTATGTCAGCCTTGGAAATTGGAAATGAGATTCCAACATATGGCTGAAATTGCTGCATTTGGCAAGAACTGGTTGGAAAGTACTGTATTATCACTTAAGAACATGCTGCCATCACATGAGTGCTGCGTGTGCCATGGTGACTGGTCTGTTTGCTGCTAGCCTGCCAATCCAGCCTATGAATATTATTATAAAGTTATTAATTACTATGAATATTAATTAGTTGGTTTGCCAAGAGGCTGGGTAAACAAATTGTGCCTTTACGACATGCTGTTTTTTGGTTTTGTTACCGGTACACCACATTTCTTTTAGGCTCATTAATTCACAATTACTACACTGGAAAATTTTGCTTAGGATTCCCCGTTTCCAGTCTTGATCAGTTTGTTGAGTCACTAATCGCTCTATGAAAGCCAAGTCGCCAGTTTAATATCCGTTCACAGTAGAACTTTCAACCAATCAACAGTCGCAAAATGTTGCTAAGAGTATTCTATCAAACCGGTGTATGTGTGCATTACATGTACTTCGTATGTGTTTCTGCACATGTGATAATAGATTTGTAGGAAACTGCTCAACGAAGGACATTAATGATTAGGTTAATTGGTTTTCAACTGCCTTTTATTAGGATATAATGTCTCACATCAGTATGCAGTTGGTTGTATTGGTTTTTCGTCCAAGAAGTACGTCAAGTATGGTAAATACTTCTGTGTGAGTGGGTGTTTTCCACATAAAACTAGTTTAGACCGATTTCTCTTATTTTTTTGCACCTGTTTCCAAGGAAAAACTTGGGGGGGAGGTATGTGGCACATTTTTGTGGCCTGAATGTCCTTCCTTTTACCCAAAACCAATGTAAAAGAACAGAACAGAATGTAAAAGCACTAAAGAGAAGGAAATTGTGTAATATTTAACAGCATAAGTTCAAAATGCTATCATTAATTAATTTCTAGTCTCAACATGTACAGGTCTTTCTTTGACTACTGTGTATTATGTATATACATTGGCTGTGCAGTGGTTCCCAACTAAGGGGAGGCCTCCAACCCGCCACCCTCGTGGAGGAATTTTAACCACATATTTGCGTGATTCAAACTTTTGGAATATTGATCTTTTAGCGGATTTGTCTAATGTAATATCAATCATTCTCTATCTGGGCCATAATGTCAGCTGCAGTTCTGATGGCAATTTATGTACAGCACATAATAGAGTGACCTGATAGTCTAGTGGCTAAGGCATCGGACTAGAGACTCAGTGGTCGCGAGTTCGAGCCCCGGTCGCCATGCCTCTGTCACCAAACAGTCTAATTTGGTACTGGCCAATGGGTGGTGACGCTCTTCAGCTGGGAAGGTAACCGCAGGCCTGGCAAAAAGTAATGGCAGCCTACCGCTGGGTGGATGGCTTAAAGTCATTTGTGGGTTAACTGCCTGTACACCGGGATCAGCGCCAGGTCCAACACTCGATAACGAGAATGGGAGAACTTTACCTTTGATCTTTTTACGTAATTTACGTAATAGAGTGATCTATGTGGTTCACTTTGATCATGAATAATATGATGATTCATTGCACGATATTCTACAGTATTTAGAATGCTCTGCATGCGGGTATCAGGGCCTAATGCGCCTTTGAAACATTGCAGATTTTGGCGCTATGTAGATTGTTTATGTGTTTGTTTACGTTATTACTTGCTTCCTTTTGCTTTTTGTAACTTGCTTTCTTTACTCTTGCCTATACTTTCTTTCTTATTTATTTTTCTTTTTATCTTTTTTTGAGAATAGGGGAGAATAAATTATGACCTATGATGAAAAGGCTGCACATTTGCCATTAACGTTGGGAACCACTAGGCTGTAGTTTATTATTTTGCTGCTTCACGAACTGTGTTGTCAATTACTGTATGAAATTATTTATGTTTCGAGATTAATTTTGTTTACGCACATTCTGAGTCTTATGTCTGTCAGCCAGCATGATTAATCTAATTGTTGTGAGTAGTTTTACATGAAAATAGGAAGCAGTTCACCCCAGCACTTAGAACAATCAGAATTTGCAGTAATACTGTGAAATCTGAAGCATGATGTTTTAATGCACAGATGAATCCCGGGCACCAATTGAAAGGGAAAATTGACATTCATAGATGTAATATGCACCAATACTGTCAGTCATTAAAATAACTCTTCCCTACAATCAGCAGTTGCTTGCTGGACTTGTTGCCATTGTGGTTGATAGTTATGACTGTGGCAGTATGTCTCATGATTGTTCTGTCTACTGGTCCCTGTGAGACTGTTAGTAGCAATATGCAAGTCTTCGCGTTAATATGCCCAGAATGTTAGTTGGCCTCTGCATTGGTGGTTTGGCTTGGTGGTTTGGCTGAGTGGTAGCATCGTTCGTAGCATGAATGAAGTTACTCCTGTGTCGAGCCCGGTTTGTACTTGTGAGGAGTGACCATCTTTGGGTGGATTTCCCATCTCTGTATGTAATCCCAACTCAGCCTTGCATCTCTAGTGGGTTGCTAAATTGAGTACCAGCTTTGCTTGTCTGGGGTAAAGGCGGGAATCTCACCACTTCTGGGTCAAAGGTGTGTTATCCCATATGGCATATGAGTTCTCATACTGGTGAGACATGATGCAAACTGCCGTACGTGGTTACTTTACTTTACTCTGCAGCAAATGCAACTTGATCTCTGCATTCTGTCAGTTAATAAATGAGGAAGTAGAACTAGCATTGTTGTTCACTACCAGGGAATTTGGCAGATTTGTTAGATCGTGTTTAATACATACCCTCTCTTTGAGCATATTATATTCAAGATTCTATGGCAACCTCTGAGATTAATTGTAGGAAGACCTACATGTACTATGGAGTTGGGATGTTGCACACAGAATATTTTTGGCTCTTGCTGTGCCACCCGAGCAGTTGCTGTGCTGATGCTTTTTGTTACAACCATGATGCTTTGGCTAAAGGCCGGTTTCCAGCGTAACGCAACCAAGGTCCTTGCGTATAATTTAACGCAAGCTCACTGCGTGCGTTGCGTCAAATTTTACGCAAGTACCTTGCGTTGCGTTACGCTGGAAACCGGCCTTAAGGATATTGTGTTGTGTATTATTAATAAAAGTGCAGTGTGAGTGCTGCCTGTTGTGCATCAGTTGTAATTTGGGAGCACCTGTCAGATGTGTAAATAAGCAAGCTATCAACTACAGAGTAGGATATTTTTGCAAGGATCTATGTTCTTTACTACTGCACTACATTGCTTATAAATAGTCAGTCATTATCGTAAATTATGATCGTAAAATGTTGAATTTGCATGATAGAGATTTTAGTTATGACGAATTTAACTTAAATTTGAGTACATCTTGTGGTTATTATATGAATGATAATCATTTATTGTATTGAGTACCATAGGATTGTATATCATCGGCATAGAGATGATACTGAAACGATTACACAGAGAAATTGTCAGTTGTGCCTTTTGTATAGCTGGAATTTGATTGGGCCAAAACTGGATCCTTGTGGTACGTCTAATGTGAGTAGTATGGGGCTGTCTGAGTGAAGGTCTGGGTGCGATTGCTAAGATAAGACCTGTTTTATAGTTTTTTTGTGCTTTTTAGCGCTTATTCTACAATGTCAGTGTCCGTCTGTCTGTCTGTGACAGAAGTGAATTGGCGCATTATAGCTAATTTAGGTTTCAAATTCCGATCCAAATTTACCGCGCATTGTGGTTGCGGGGAGGGAGGGGTAATCTAAACAACATCTGTGCTAGCCACTGCTAGGCCCTCTTGTATGTTTTTTTGTGCTGCCTCACATGGCGTAATAAAGAATGATAAATCAATTGTGTATAAAGGGGTCCAACTCCAATAAGAACAAGAGGTCAATTCATTTCCGTCACAGACAGACGGACAGACATCGTAGCGTAAGCTCGAGATGTATATATTTTACATCCCGCGCTAAAAGTGGGTGAAGTTCAGCCCTGTGGTTTTCAAGATATGCAAGCAGATAACTTTGCACCACTCCTGGGATGACGTAACGAATACAAGATCAATCAATCAAAATTTATTTTCTGAGCAATAGAAATATTACAGTGTATGCTAGCGCTCAAAAGGCTGCCAGAGAAGAATACGCTCATTAAACTGGCCGCCCAAACAAACAAAAGAACACAAATATTAATACAAACAGGAAGGGGGAAAAGACGGGGGAACAAACAATGACGTGCAGTGCAAGTGCAAGTGGAAACACAGTCTTAATAAATCTACACTATATGTACAGTCTGGTTTAAAATATAATAATCTATGTGGCAAATGTCCAGAAAGAATTCATT
>Ga0209782_1001219_pt1 | contig 13073 bp, 7 predicted proteins | sample WorMetmaBAHAMAS1_FD_187390 | JGI IMG/M metagenome (GOLD analysis project Ga0209782, IMG submission 187390) | Marine gutless worms symbiont microbial communities from Max Planck institute for Marine Microbiology, Germany - Inanidrilus... | ecosystem: Host-associated > Annelida > Digestive system >... | reverse complement strand
TGAGATATTTGATACTACACAGCCACTGCTCCTTGGACAAGTACAAGTAATCTATATGATGTATGAGAACCTGCATTTTTCACATTTTTGTCGCACTTCAGGTGGATCCGGGTCTAACGAACGAAATTCCAGTAAAATATCATTTATATCATCCCCCATGAAAGATTACGAAACACGAACAGTTACCGGAAATACTTTTTAGTAATATGTAAAATGCGACTTATATGAAAACTGAGGGAATTTGCAAGTTGAGAAGCTCCGACTTTAGTTTTGTATTTTATCTTCGGTCAGTTTGAAGACGACGGATGCAGAAACTGATAGTTTTTTATGGCTTTATAATGTATATTACTTCAATGATTTAACTCATGTTTCCAGGCTTACTGCTTAACTGTTTCTACCAGTGCTTGAGCCTACACTTGAGCCTTGAACCAATGAACCCACAGTGACTACCGGACTGTTAAAGAGGCAGCATAAAATCCGGAATGGCAGGGCCGTTCTGCTTTGCACTTTTTTGCATGGGTCCGCCACATTGGGCCTCGGTTTTTGTCTTAAATTGTAGAAAAGCAACTTATGGTGGAATTGGGTCTTATAAAGCGTTTGTTCGTATATAAAAATACGTTATTAAGAAATTATTCACTGCCTTGGTACGACCCCATCTAGAATATGCGAATACAGTGTGGTATCCAAGATACAAGAAAGATGTAGAACCAATAGAAAAAGTTCAGAGAAGGGCTACGAAATTGCTTAGCACTATAAAAGACATTACGTATGAAAAGAGACTACAACTTATGAATTTGCCATCTCTCGTTTACCGTCGATATTGTGGGGATATGATTGAAGTGTACAAATTTACTCATGGAATCTACATATCTGGAGATAATCTGTTGCCGAGGGCTCCAAAGTCAGTTGTGACGGGACATGAATATAAACTGAAGAAAAGACATTGCCATACACAGTTGAGAGCAAACTTCTTCTCATACAGAGTTGTTAATTTATGGAATAGACTTCCCGAAGATGTGATATCTGCATCCTCAGTGAACATGTTTAAATTGAGACTAGACAAATACTGGGCAAATTACTGTTATACATTGGATCCAGAAGACTTTCTGCAGCGATAAACAAGTGAACAGCCAACAGGCCTTATTGGTCTAAAGTCAGTGGCTGAAGGTAAAGGTAAAGACAATTTTAAAGTAAAAGTAGTCAGTGAATTTTACAGCTTTTCTAGTGACTCGGTTAATTGACCGTATTGAACATAATTACCAATTTTCACGTACTTATAAATAACAGCCAGAAGCCATAGGTATTTGTTGTTTGTTTGTTCAATGCTAGGTTGGAGATAGATATGGCCATAGAGCTGGCATACGACTCAAATATTCTTAGTTGATTAATCATGGGGTAGTCGATTAATGATTGTTGAAAGTAGATGCAGTTTTGTTGGACAGCTGACCAGATGTTATCACTCCTGGCATGAATTTTCATTATGACAGTTGACTCGACATGACATGGTGAAATTTCTCTGTTCAGAGTTTTTAGCCGTTAACATAACATGACTACCCGTTAACATTTGATTTGATTAAACTTAGGTCTGGTTTTTCCACAGCAAATTAATCTTCCATTAACTTAAAACCGGCCCTTAGTCTTTTGTGAAGTTTGATGACTGTGAGGGGGGTTATGACCATGTTTTGCAGCCTTTACAGGGGGCATCCCGAATTTGTAGTTAGTTACACCACTGGTCGAAGTCTCAGTGGAAGTGCAACTGGCGGGATATCCCAGCCAGAGAGTGTATATTGACAAGTGATAGGTGCTTGCAATGCATTGTCATCATGGTGAGAAAACAACTGATATATACAGGGTGTGCCAATAAAAAACAATCCCTTAGGAAAAATTCATTATCTCAGTTACTGTAAAAGATTTTTCACCAAATTTACAGCTTTCACAAAGGAGGATTCGCGCCACATACGCAGCAAATTTCGTCACAATATTTGCTATGGTTTAAAAATTACAACCATTTAAACTTAAAAGTGCAGTTTTCTAAGTGAACCAGTAATTAAACTGCAATTTTGATGTAAAAATAACAGAAAATGCACCATATGGATGTGCCAATGGATTACCATGTGTGAGGTACTATGCTAAAACACTATCAAAGACACATGCCAAAGCTGGCCAACGTAATGCTGAGATAAAAGACCATTTTGTCAATGATACAGAATGATTTGCTTCATTGATAAGGCAATTGTATCATTTGCAACAGATTTCGATCGTGTGTTGCTGCAACTGGTTGGCACGGACATCAAGAACAGTCTGTTTAAATACAGAGTGAGCTATAGGCATCTGACATTCAAGATTGAAACATTTGAACTGTTGATGAAAAGCTGTAAAAAATCTGACTTGTTTTTCATGCATATTAAATGTGCAACTGCATGTTTACTTGAAAAAGTGAACTTCAAAGTTTAAACCGCTGTATCTGAGGAACTATGCCCGTTATTTCAATAAAATTTGCAGAATCTCTTGTGTGAATACTCACATAAAAAGTCTGAAAGTTTGGCTCACATCCATACTACCATGACTGAAATACATCATTTTTTTCTAAGGGATTGTTTTTTTTATTGGCGCACCCTGTATATATATGAAGAAATTACGTCACTGTCACTTTTCTTGTCCCAGTGTGTATCACATGATTCTCACTGCAGACATAATTTGTGATTGCAGATTTACCAGCAAAGATGATGACTTTTTAGCCGTGCCTCTTGCACGCTGCAAGCGCAACTTAAGTAGTCACGTTTCTGTCCGTCCGTGACAAAAAAAATTTTTTTTTGTCCGAGGCCTAAATTTTGTAACACTGTTCTCCAAACTGGTTTGACCGATCTCGATAAAATTTGGCATGATGGAGGTCTTAGGGGGTAGCAGGTCTTAAGCAATTTTGGTGAACTTTGGCCCACTTTTGCACGGAGCACAAATTTTTGATTGTGTTAAGAGCCCATAGACGTGCGACCATATACCACTAGGTATTCTAGTTGTAGCTGATAGTTGTGAAAAATGGTTATCGGAACTGGTGCACGTGTTAGGCTATGGCAGTTTCCCCTCCTGTCCCAAAGAACAACTACCTAAGGTTTCACATATGGCCTTCTGAAACTTTGTCTGACCTAGAATGGCTTTGGCCTTGACCTTGGCTTTGAAGATGTTGTACTCAAGCTAATATCTGGTATTTAACTGGTAACAGGTGTGAATAGATATCTAGAGAAGCTGTTCTTACCAGTATGTCTTGTACTTCATCATGACAAAGCATAAGGTACTACTAGAGCATTTAGAATGATATTGCACATGTTGCCAGGTAATACTTGAAGATTATGGAAATTGAAGCCATGCAAGGAGTTTGATGAAGCTATTGCCTGTAGCAATAATTCAAGTTATGTGTTAGTGATAATGCATTATTAACATGTTTTTTCTATGTGTAGGTATTAGGTCAAATGTACAGATGTCTTTGATTACAAGATGCCTCCCAAAAGACAAAAACTGATTCAAACAACATCAGCTGCGGCAGATGTGAACAGGAGTAGCAACCATTCCATTGATTCTATGTTTGCGAGACACTGTTCTCGTAATCATCTCCAGAATTTACAGCCGGACAATTACCATATGGTTGGCCAAACAGCAGATTTGTCAGAAATTACTGCTAGACCTCGACTGGACAACAGGCTGTCACTGTCACTGCGTAGAAAACGTGTTTGCACCTCTGATTCTGTGATAGACCTCACAGATGATGCTGCTAATAATAATATTGCTGTTATTTCTGATTCTTGTTCTAACGTTTTTTCGTCGGCCGATAACACAGCCAGCGCCACTACTGATGTCCAGAATTTGCAGTCTGAAACTTCATTGCTTTCTGATGATAGCCACCAAAATGTTTCACCTGCTACGTCTTCTTTTATTAGTCAACAGAGATGTGCCAATTTTACAATCACTGAAGAAGATACAAAGCATTTGCCTCAAGAAATGTCTTTCTCTCACAATGATGGATTGTTATTTGTTGAAAATGCTTCACCAGAGAGGCAAGTTGCTGTTGACACTGAAGTTGCCTATCGTGTGCCATACTATCTTGAGAACTTCTTACTTGCTTTGAACTCAGTCTTCAGTGATACTTTCTATGCTGAATTGTTCAACGATGATGACTTGTCAGCATGGCGTACATTCCAGAACTTGAGTGGTAATTCTTTCTCACAGTGGTTTTTGTGAACAAAAATATACTGGTGTCATGTACATAGCATTCACAAAATTCACTTTTATTGGAAGCCAGTTGAGGCAAATTTATCATTAATGTTTTGTCGAGCAGTCTTGGTGATAAATAACAACATGTGATTCATAAGGTATTTTGTACATGGCCCAATTTACAAAATATCTTATGACAGACGTCTAATTTACTGAACATCTTGCAATTATCGTAGCGAAAATCCGAGATGAAAATCATAAAAAAATCTTATGATCTGTTAAGTCCTAGCTAAAGAGAAATCTTACTGCATCTTAAATTACTATCGCAAGTTACTCTTATGACAAAGTTACGACAGTCTTATGATAAATCTTGAAGATATTTTGTAAATTGGGGCCCAGGGTTTCTGTCACAAGTTGCTGGACTGTTGCAACACTTACTGGTGACAGTTGTTAGAGCACTGATAGTGTCAGTTATAGTGACCATATTCACTGGTTGATTTTGACATGACCAGTGACAACATTTTAGTTACCACTTAAATTGATGAGCTTGGTAGTGTTACTGCATTATAATTAAAATTTGCATAACAGGCTACACTGAAAACATCTTGTAATTAATGACAATACTGTGTTATACAAATTTGCTTAAAATAACAAACTCCTTAGATAAATGGTTTAAGTGCTTATTTGTTGATTCTGAATATTTTTTGTGTTGAAAATAATGTATATTACCTAAGCTTAACATACAGGCATTGCGCTGCCTCTAAATTCATTATGATTTTGCTCTTATTTCTTTATGGGCATTTTTATAGTAAAAAGAAACAATTTAAGGGTTAAAACCAAAGAAAATAAAACTTCTTAGAAATGTTGTCATATAACCACAAGTAACCAGCCAGTACTTAGCCATCAACATGCTATGGAGCAGAAAGTTAGCATAATCTAGATGGTATTGTACCAAAGATGCTGCTAATTCAGCAGCAGTAACATTGTCTGACGTTGCTGGACAGATATGATGCAGTACATGAGTGGTAACACATGCTGCTGCAGAGTGCAGACCGACTGAATGTGTTGGTTAATTTTGGTTTAATGTAAGATTTATAGCTAAAACAATGCTTAACATTTTGACCGTGCTAGAACAGGTATACATGAGCCACTGTGACAGATGGCAAAAAGCCTTCATAGAATTGTGAACTTCTGAATGAGATGGATTTAGATTTAGATTTGCCATCAATGAGAGTTATACTATTATTACCAACTATATAAAGCCAACAAACAATCAGCATGATGTGTTCATTGTGCATTTAGATCTGCAGCAGCTAATTCCGTCTATATCTAATACATGTCATGTGGATACTGTTTAATACTATTGCCAAAAAATTCTGCATCACCCTCATCTGGAAAATACCGTCAATGAGATTGGAAATGAGTACTGGTCAAATTAGGCTGGAAAGTAAAAGCAGGTGTGGCTCATTCCACATGTGGATTAAGTGTGTAGGTTATAGAAAAAAACATCAATCCCTCATTAGCATGTGTTATACCTGAGCGGTGTAGAAATGAGTGTTGAATGTCATGTCTAATTCTAATCTGCAGTCTTCACTTTAGTTTGTAGTTTTGCTTATGAACAGAGCTTCTAGCCTGGAAACGGCTTCTATTAGAAGTTAGTTCTTTAGCACTGGCGTGTGTTCCGGACCCGTTTCTGTTGTAATCCCTGTCTTTGTTGATGATTTTATTGGCTTTTTTGTTTTCTCTACTGGATATGACTTGTTGCCAGAACCTGGCTGCTATTGGAGATTGTTACTGATAATTTATGTTCTGTGCCTGCGAAGTGACACTGTCATTTTGGACACGTTAATCGTTCGTACTTACTTACTTATAATAAAGTGACCAGATATTACAGATATTAATTTTTACAAAAGCTTTGAAGTAATAAGTTTTTAGTGCAAGATGTAATATATACATCTCGTGCTTATGCCACAATGTCAGTGTCCATCTGTCTGTCCGTCTGTCTGTCTGTGATGGAAATGCATTGGCGCATTATAGCTAATTTAGGTTTCAAATTCCGATCCCAATTTACCGCGTATTGCGGTCGCGGTGCATGCAGGCGCGAGGGAAGGGATCATCGCCGGGAAGAGTGGAGGGATCATCTTGCGCTATGCTAGCCACTCCTAGGCCCTCTTGTTGTATTTTTGTATAGTACTAAGTTGACCTAATTGTGACAGATCACTGCGTGATGTTGTTCAGATTTATCAGCTGAATTAATCTGCTAGCATCATATGCATTGCTTCTTGTGTCTGCAGAAGATGGCCAGAAGCTGTATGTTCGACTGTTTCTCAGAAAACGTCGGTGGATCCTGAAGTCAAAAATCATTTATAATGATATTGCAAGTGATTTGTCATCCCTTCTTGATTATGTTACCAGTATTGGCCTCATAGAAGACGGTTTGTGTTATTGTGTGTATTGACAATTATTAATATGTTACATATTACAAGTCATTATATTGATTGCAAGACTGCCGCTTTTTGGGGCGCAGAAGTTCATTTAAAATGCAAAAATGTGTAGTCATACTATGATACTACACTACTTTACATTACATCGTATCATAGTATATTGTAAAATCCATCCTGTAGCCTGTATGCCCACAACCGTATACATAGTAGAATTACATGTATGTATTTTGTATCTGTTATTATGTCATGGCGTCACTGTTCAGACGGTAAGTAAATAGTTTCATTGATGTGATCAATGAGTGGCTTCAGCTAAATAAAATAGATTTCAAATTTGAATTGTCAAAAGTGTACTGTGTGCAAAACATCTATCGTTTAGTTATTACAGCTTCTCTACATCTAAGGATCTCATGGGCTGGAGCTGATCTCCAGTGTCTGAGCTGATGTTAGTCATAAATCCAGCAGTAGGCTGCCATTAGTTTTTGCCAGGCCGCAGTTACTTTTCCAGCTTCAGAATATCACTGCCTTTGCTGGTATCAACTTATACTTGCTTGGTGAACAGATGCACTAGTATGAATGACTTGCATAGAGTTCTTATTTATTGAAATGCAATTTATTTATTATTATTATTGGTTTTAAAGCAGTTTTGCTTATTATGCCAGTTACATACCAGCAGATAGGTCTGTCTTTTAATTCGGAACTAACATGGTATACACTCTTACACTCTATCACAGTAGCAGCTTTTGTGTTTGACTTTGTGTAATCGTGTTATGCTGAATAGCATTAGACAGCAGCAATAGCAGTACTGAATAATCATTTTGTAAATGTCGCTCAAAAGGGTTATTGCTGTTGTTATTGGGCCCATTCCATGGGCCATAGCGGTCCCCTCTGTCACGCGTTGTCGTTGTCGTCGTTGTCGTGGACATCGATGCGCAGGCGGCGCACGACAGTACCGCTAGCGACATCTGGTGAATGGGCCCAACATTTTTCAAATGCTTCTTGTTTGTTGTTTGTGTCCGAGAGTCTAAGCTCATCAGTGTCCGAGATGCTGTTCTCTGCCTACCAGCAGCTGAGCTGAAGACGCTAGCCAAGTCACTGCAGATCAGCTGTTCATCGTTGAAGAAACACAACATTGCTGATGCCATTGTTAAACACTCACAGCGGACGAATGTCACCAACTTCTTTGCGTGTAGTTCAGATACAACTGAAAAGATGGTCTTGAAACGGTTTGAGTTTTTTAATGTTATGCTGTTGAATGATAGATGTAAAGTTGTAGATTTATGAGTGCCTTACATTTGTTCTTAGCTCTTAAGTAATGTATCTGTCAGATAATCTGTCAGTTTTTCCATTTCTATATAAACAGCATAGCATAGAAGTGAATAGTTAGTCCCCACAGCATCAGTTAAGAGACTTTGACAATTTTGTAAACATGCTACAACAGTTTCTCAAGTGATTTTGTTAAAAATAGGTTTGCTGTCATGTTATCATGGATGTTGACATGCATTTACTAGATCTGTCTGCCCTAAAAGGAGTCAAGACTAACTGCAGCTGTTTGTATTTATTATGTGTGCTAATATGTGAGTGTAACGTGAACATTTTGTTGAATACAACATATACAGCAACAACAGTGTTGTCTGTTAGCTGCTGAAATACAGTGAAATGCTTTGAGTAATGTGTTGGTTTATTAGTGCAAAGAAGCTGCTTGGCCAGTGTTATCGGCTGGAGATGACGCAGTGTGGCGTGTTCACTCGAGCTATGATGTTGTTTGGTCTTCATAACACAGTTGCTGACGATGACAATGTTGGACAACAACAGATGTAATTATATGTAAACTATATTTGTATTGCATTCACTAGGTCTGCTCCTCCATGCCAGTTTCACACTGATTAGTTAAGGAATGCGGGTGTGGGTTGCCAAATGGATAGCACGTTCGACTCGTGTTTGATAGATACAGGTTCGAATCCCACTGAAGCTGGTCACTGCATAGCAACTGTGTCCTAGTTGTTTACACCTACTGTGCCTAGTGGGGCAGAAGGCAGGCTTAACCAGCTGACACCTGGTATAGTCAGCACTTCTGTAGCAACTCTGGGCAAGTCGTTTGCCTGCAGTATACCTTAGGTATACTCAGCCTTTCATTGTTAATTAGTGGATAAATCGAGTAATGGCCAGTCACGGTCGGGGTAGGGCGGGAGATGCTGCCTCTGCCGGGTGGCAGGTAGCTCTGTATGATCCCATATGGCATGCAGGCTCCCGTAGCGGTGCGGTGCTTGTAGCACAAACTGCTATACATTTCCTTTACTTTTACGTTATTGATATGTTGGACCTTTCAAGATGAAATTCATGCCATATTACCATACTTACTAATATTCAGTAATTTATGGCATTTGTCACTATTCAATGACTCTAGGGGATTGAGCCTATATGCATCTATGGGCTTTGTGTTTCCCATTGCCTTTTTCCACATTTCTTTTTTTCCTTTTCATACTCTGTGCAAGGGTGTAGACAACTGATGTTATGTAGTATCGTTTTGCAGCCAGTCTGCTAGCACTAGCAGCAAACAGTTTCCTTGCACATCAGTTGTTGGGAAAGAACTTAAATAATTAAATATCAACTCTTTCTGTTTCGTTGTTTTTGTGCTTGTTGAAGTAGCATTCACATGTGAAGTATATGTAATTATTGTATAACGTAAATTGAAGGTTAATCTCGGCACTCGGCAGATGCAAAATGTTACTGTTGTTGATGCTGTTTTGATAGATTTCAGATGCTAATGAGTAACATTGGTCGTGTTAAGTATCCGCAGTACACAATCTCTCGTCAGACAAAGATTTTTCTCGACCATACTGCTTTGTTTAGGTGAGTATTAGCACAGTTGTCTTGAATTTCACAAATTTTGTTTTCTTACTAATGAACTTGTTAATGTCTATGTTAACTGCACTGATAATAAGTATTTATTAATTGATTTATAACAGTCACACCATATTAAGAGTTTGGAAAGTTAATGTTTACATTTGTATATTCTGTTTATAGGCTGTTAAGAAGTTACCGCATCTTAGTTTAGATGCCATTATTGAGCAGTGTGCCGGGAATTAAAGGCCATTAATGACATTGTTAGTCTGCGGAGGAGGTGAAAGGTCCAGTGAAAGATTCACTGTTTTGTTGTCAAAAAGATCATCTGGTCACATGAAGCTTTTTGCAGCATTGACACCTCAGGATCGAAGGGACAGCCGTTTAATATTGCCACCTCACCCCGTTCACAGCAATGATAATTGTCTGGAGGTTAAGACGGAAGATCATCAGAACTGTGCTGTGCTGTGTTATTAACGACGGTTATCCAGAATGATACATAAGTGAAAGTAAACGTAAACGGAGTATAGCAGTTTGCATACATACCTGACTGCTACGGGAACTCACATGCCATATGGGATCACACAGTGTTACCTGCCATACATGATTGGTTCTTAAATATACGCAGATTTAGGTTTCTTTTGTATGAGTTTTGTATACATTTAGAATTTTGTATGTGTTTTTATGAGTTACCTTAGGGTATTGCATTTTTTATTATTTGCTTATATTTTATTTATATGTTGGGTTTTTTTAGTATTATCCAAGAGATTGGCTTGTAAAAACATCTCTGAAATGACCTATTTTATGACAGGTGAAACGTAAAACCTTCACTCAATTAATCAGTGTAATGCTGACTTTCTTGGAAAAATAGCCGTACTATGCTTGCATATTTTATATTTCTTTTGTGGCCTACTTATTTTTTTCACAACGAAATTATTAAATATTCTTTGTTGGAAATTAAATTTTCTTTGTTGTAAAAAATCCAAGATGGCGGTGGTCCAGAATCGGCTCTATATATATCTACTATTGTAGATTAATTGCTGATCATCATTTCACGAGAATGTGTCATTGACATAGCTGGCTGGCACAACTTTGCAGTCTGCTATTACATCATTGTGGTTTCAGTAAAGTAATTTATAATCATTTATTTATTGAAATGTTATGTTTAGGTTTGTAGATGCTCTTGAAATTGAGTCTGATATTCAGCTGAAAATTGAATCCAAAGAATATGAGTCAGCATTGCAGCTGTACATGACTGCTAAAGAGAAAGCTGATATCGTTTTATCAAATCCAGCCTTTTTGCAGTGAGTATCAGTATTTATTCGTCAGAGTTCCATGTGAAGTTGATTATTTGCTGTCAAAAGAGCCATCTGAATATGTGCTTGCTTGGCTTGCTTTTTTAGCTTTTCAACTGAGTTCTGATAAAAGCCGTTTATTAACTGTACATGTAGTTGTAGTAGTCATTTTCTATTTTTTTTCATAAGCTACGTAAAAACATTGATTTGTAGTCCCACAGTTTAAAATAGTGATTTGGTGACTACTCTTCAAAACAAGGCCCTCATAGGCACTAAACTCTGCCCATGGCTTTGTGCTGCCCCTTGGTGAGTCTGTAGTTAATGTGTTGATAATTGTGAATTTGATTGGTTTCTAACCATCCCCAATGGGCAACTCCAGCAGTACAGTAGCAACGGTTGTTTTGATGCATGCATTGTAATTGCATTATAGTCATTAGTCGAGAGCTTGGCATTGTTTTACTTCTCTTATTACAATTTTGTAATTCCACTACAGTTCACTAGATGGCAGTGTAGTATTGCTAGCATGTTTTGTTTTCTGTGAATTCAGTTCCTGTTTGTGTTCTATTTTCAGACATGATGACAGTTTGCCTCAGCACTTGAGGCCATTCACAGCTGGTTCCGTGTACGTCCGAGTGCTGACGTGTGGTGTCGAGGTGCTACAGTTTGTGAAGCATTACAGTGAGGCAGTGAACCAGCTTGAGCAGCTGATTGGCCAGCATGTCTATCAGCTGGACTACCGTGGCAGATGGTACGACAGGCTTGCATTGAACGTCGATTATCATCTCAAACAACCCATGCAGGTAATTATGTGCATTTTCTCTTTTATTTGCTGATAACTCACTAATCGTTTATTACAGTTGTGCTAACAACGATCTACTAACAAATTTAGCTGTAAACAGTTTAGCAAAAATCCTGTAATATATATTCACCCTTGTTGTTGGTGGTTTGTGTGACTTTAGTTAAGCCTCTAACTCATGAGCCAGCATCATCAGATGATGGTACCAGTGTTTAGAAATGACAGCTGACAGTTTCAGCTGTCACTTTCAGCCGTCAGTGTCGGCTTGTGTGTCATGGGCTTAACTGGCATCAAAGAGCCGATTCAAAGTGAACAATGTCTCCAGAATTGATTAATCGACGAAGACAACCTGACATTCATTAACTGATTCCCTGATTTGCAGCGGGAAGGGATTCAGCTATATGAACATTTTAAAGGATTCTCTCCTTGGAACCAGCGGCCTGACCTAGATTCACTGTGCGTGTGAACTGTGAAGGCACTTGCAGTAATCAAGTCAGCACTGAAGGACAGCTGGGTACGCACGGGTCGACGATACAGTCTACTGCAGCGTGCAAAGAAGATATGTCAGTCAGCTTCTGTCAGAAAGTCGCCACAGAAACACAACTTGTGGCAGGACTTTGCTGCAGACTACATGAATGACGTTTCTGAACCGCATTCTGTAATTATAGTCATTACTTCTTTTTTATCTGAACTTGTATTTATTTTTGTTTGCTTTTAATTTTTTGTTAACTTGTGTGTACAAAAATGTGCATTTTCAGTTATGTGTTGTAGCGTTAAGTGTATTTAGTAGGGTTAGGATGATAGTGTGAAAATCTGTTAGTCCGATAGTCGATAGTATCGGTCAAAACAGTCGGCTGATTGGACAGCAATAGCGATTGTTTGCCAGCCATATAATAGGCCCATGACCCACGAGCCTATCCAGTATCTTCATGGCTTAGCAGCCCTCCCCCCTAACGTGTACTGTCACATCACATCACCTGATGCTGGACGACGGCTATTATCATCCGTCCATGTTGACGGGTGTGGCTGGACTGGACTGCCTTGGCATGCACAACGGCTGTCGCTGTATATCAATCAAACAGCCAACTTATTGAAAACTGTGTTATCTGCTATCACTGCAGCAGCTGCAGCTCACCTGCCTGCTCCACTCACCAACGTGGAGTGGGCACGAGTTAAAGAGTAATTTATATCTTTCGTCATTATTCAGTGTAACTGTTAGTTATCGTTTATGCCTAGCTTATAGAGTTGCTACTGTGCACATTTTTCATACATCAGTAATGTTGTCGTTATTATTACAATAATGTAATGTAATGTAAATTGTAAATTTATATAGCACAGTTAACACAGGGGATGTCAAGAGGGTATCTAGCCAGAACTGATCTGTTGTTAAAGGTAAGATTCCTCTTGTAGATGGTCCACCTTGACCAGTACCACCTTATATGCTATCTTTTCAGTTGGCAGTGTATGTCATTATGAGGTATCATTATACAC
>Ga0209782_1001218_pt1 | contig 13075 bp, 13 predicted proteins | sample WorMetmaBAHAMAS1_FD_187390 | JGI IMG/M metagenome (GOLD analysis project Ga0209782, IMG submission 187390) | Marine gutless worms symbiont microbial communities from Max Planck institute for Marine Microbiology, Germany - Inanidrilus... | ecosystem: Host-associated > Annelida > Digestive system... | reverse complement strand
CCCTACCCAGTATAGGAAGGCCAGCGATATATTAACCTCAACCCTGGCCGCCTTTTTATTCAGCAGCCACCCAAAAAGGGAAAGGGATCGAGAGGCTCGTTTAAATTATTACACCAGCGCCGATAACAGGGAGAGACAACTTAACACCACAAGACAAAAATAAATCAAACACAACACAAGTACTCTCAGAGACTGCTTGCTACCAGTGCACATATGAACAGATCTCGTCATCTGAAACCTAATCCTAAACAAAACATGAGTATCTGAAACAACAATTACAGCACATGATAAGTCTATAAAAAATAGCACATTGCCATAAAAGCTGCAATGTTCTGCTGCTTGCTGGCAGTGGCAGTATGTCAATTTGATGAGGCATCGTATGTGCTCTAGACTGCACTGCATCCAGCAATAGAAAAACTTTAACCAGGTGCCCTTCTTAGCATAACTAATGACTCACACAAATCTCCCGTCTGAAAAATCATCATTCCGACCCATGATATATATGTCTAACGTGTGCCACAGGATCAAAATTTCTTTCCATCTACGCTCATACAGTTAACTTCTGCTTGCTGCATACAGACGTTGTACACTACTAACCACACAGTTCTAGTATGCATTCAGCTGACAGCGTAGCACCAGAAGACACAGAATGAGCTTCAATGACTGGCAATAAACGTTCACACAATGCTGAAAACTACACAGACCAGAAAACTCGTTAAAAATGACTTGCTGAAATCCCTGCTGCATATAAGCAAGGCACTTATATCAGCAAAAAGAGTACACATTACATAACAAACAAGAAACCATGCATCTGTATGCAGTGCCATAACACTGAGACTAAAACTAACATTTTGTTCTATGTATGGATTGGAAATGATAACATTCAGTCAGACAGCATTTATCATACATAAGTAATGATCATTACATCACTGGAAAAATTCATATAAAAGATAATATAGCTGACTGTCAGCAAAAAAATCATGCTTTAAGTTGAACAAATAAAATGAGTGTGTAATCTGCTGTAACTGCAGACCATCACCAAGCATGATATAAACAAGTGACAGTCATCATCTGACATTTATAACAACTCATGATAACAATGGACATAGCAAGTGCTATCAACAGTCAACCACAATAGTTAACTGTTGATCACGCTCTACACCCAGCTCTGTGTACAGTGCAATCGTTAACTGGGTGTGAGGCAAACAGTTGTGCAGACATTAAAGAACTTGTTCAGCCAGTATCAAAAAATATCTATTTTTAAAAACAATTTAACCATTACAAAACATTTTAATACCAAAGTATTTTTTTAATATTTTAGTACTTATTTACATAAACATGATTACTATTTTTAACAATGGAAGACAGTACGGCAAAAAACCTGAGACTGCAGATATGTTAATTGAGCTGCTTTTCCACTATTCCACTGACTAACAGTAAACTGCAAACAACATTAAAAACTACAGTAAGATAAACATAATGTGAATATGCAAGTGTTATAATTATTATGCTAAAAGTGATGTATAATTTGCAGTGGCGGGTTTTTAGTAAGTATTAAGTAAGTTAGGCACATGGTTCTTTGTTTGTATGTCATTCTACTGTACAATATCATATCTGTCACTGTATGGTTATTGGAAAAATGTATAAATCAAATATTGCCTCATTGCATCTCGGTCATGATCTAATTCATTGGTGTAATAATATTAGGTATCTCGGTGTTTATATAGTGAGTGATAAAAGTGTTAAATATGATTTCAATCCAGTTAAGTTTTTATTCAGCATGCAATGCTATATTCTCCAATTGTCATGACGTTAATGAATCTGTAGTTCTCTCATTGCAAGAATCTTTCAGTCTTAATGTATGCATTACCTTCACTGAGTTTGCAGCGTGAACAACTTGATGAATTAAATGTTTGCTGGAACTCGGTTATCCGCAGGATATTTAGTTTTAAACGTACGACATCGGTTAAAGAGGTGCTATATGGTTTTGGAAGATTAAACATCAAACAGCTGGTGGTACTACGAAAAGTTAAGTTTTATAGAAAAATGTGGCTAAAGAAAGACTTATTGCATGATGTTTTTAGTGTTTACATGCCGGATAGTTGCATGAGTGACGATTGTCTAATGTCTGTGTTTTTACCATTGAATGTTGCTGTACAGACAGTGTATGACAATTTTAGGCAGTATGTTTTTAGCTAATGGTTGTCGTGTGTTTGTATGCTTACTGTATTTGTCTGTATTCTCTCTTATCTATCGTTCTGCCTGTTTTGGCGAATAAACTTGTTCATATCCATATTGTTAATGAGCTGGCCAGCTGCTAATTTGGTTTTCTATGTCTATTATTATCATTTAGCCTGTCTGTCTGCTTGTCGCATGCGACTATCAATCTATGGTGACCGAGCTCTTCCAGTCATTGCAGCTCGCATCTGGAACTGTATGCCACAGCATGTCGTTACTGCACCATCTCTTCAAGTCTTCTGCTCTTGTTTGAAAACACATTATTTTAGTATCTGTTACTCTTAACCTTAATGTTCATGCCTGGATAGTGACTTTTGTCATAATGGACACTTTAATCATTTTTACTTTCTTACTTAGCCAGAGAAGCAGCCTTTTGCTACAGACAGACAATGTAGCATGGTCGGTCTGGTAGCCAGTAAAAATGCTGCTGCGATCAAGGTGCCATCTGGATTGGTGACTCGGCTCGGCCCAACCAATCATGGTATTAGATTGCATACAGATCTCATTTGGCATACAGCATGTGGCTTCTGAAAACCTGTGCCAATTATCCCAAACGTTCTCAGAACAGAGATAGTGTAGGTGACATAACAACAACAACAAACAAGAGGGCCTAGCAGTGGCTAGCATAGTGCAAGATGAGCCTCCATCGGCGGCGGCCATGTTTGTTGGGGATCGTATGATGGCTTCAACTTCGCTGGCTGGTGCAGCCGCTGTGTTCCCGGCATGCACCGCGACCCAATGCACTTCCGTCACAGACAGACGGACACTGACATCGTAGCATAAGCGCTACATCTTGCGCTAAAAACTTTAGCGTTGTTTCCTTAATCCAAATGTGCTAATTGCCACCAGTGAGGGCATTTAGGTAATAAAACAAAACCCTTCAGTTTTAACAAAAAGTGCCGACAACCACAGATTGACCTTTATTATGGCAGTAAAATGGATATGCATGTGCATGACTCAACGGTCAACTGGCTAACCCAGATTTGCTTGAAAAATTGTTTGCGTATATACTCTTGTGTAACTAAATACCCGTGCACATCGTACAGTGTAAGAAAAAATGAGGAAAATCACGACTTACTAGCAAAATGCAAACAACAGCTTCTGTTGTGTGATCTAACAGTGGATAAGAAATTACTGCAACAGAGCAAAAATTACAACTATAAACATTACTTCGTATGTCATTTCTTTATCTATCAATGTATAAATTTAGCACTTATACTGAGTGTGCAGACATTTTCTCTATTACCCTCAGGTTTTGCCAAGAAATAACATCATCCTCACCATCGACAACATTAAAAATAAACATAACAATGCTACAGAGTGCATGGCGCAGAAAATACACGATGTCTACCAACTACAGGTGCTTGAAAATGGCCAAAGACAGATCTTACCAGTAAGATCATCTGACAGATTGTCAAAGACTGGATTGGATTCAGATTTAACATCATTGCTTGACTTAATAACACACCTGTGTTGCTGTAATGACGACCTGCACATAAAATAGCATTTAACTTGGACCTGACACAATAAATGAAGTCAAAACTCTTTGGGTGGATGTAAAAACCTGTTCATTGCTTTCATCCTGATAATAAAAAACCTCGTCATCTTGTCCTTGGAAACACAGAGAATTTGTTTAATTATAATCTGTATAAAAATTTCTTCCTCACCATTGTCTTTTTAAGTTTTTTGTGCGTTATATCTGTGCTGTCACTGCTTGTACCATTTCTTATGGAATGCTCACATGTGATGAGTAATTATGGAGATTCACTTACTTACTTAGGCCTAATTACTTACTTTTTCCCTGGCAAAAATTTTCACACAGCATAGAAGATACACAGCATATTTCCAGCAAAGAAGCAACAAACATCTTGAGTGCACTAGGCTTGACACTGCCCTAACATTCACTTAGGACATATGAAAGACAAAATAAAAGTTGACCAACATATGTAATACATCGACACCTGTGTCTTCATGGACTTAGTAAATGTTGAACTTGTGTGCATAACAGTCAGTGCTATGTTATGCTCCCTTCTTGGTTCTGACTAGTGCAAGTAACAAGTGGTTAAACTATCAATGGGTGATGATAACTTCAAGATGTTTCTGTATTTTTTAACAAACCAGTGATACTGCATTTGTTTGAACACGTAGTGCAGTGGTAGTTGGAGTTGGGTAAGGTGGGAAAATAAACCAGCTTTTGAATTTATCAATCTAATTAACATTTTTCTCAAAAGAAGTTAAAATTAGAAATGCTCAGTTAAGTTACAGCTAAGTGTTGGAGATTATTTTTAAAGTGTACATACATCTTTAAAAACCATTCAGTAAATGGCTGCAGCAAAAAAACTGTGAAATATTGTGAATGGCACTAACCACGCAATGCCAGTTTCCGGTAGAAAATATGACGGACTGTGAAGACAGGATAGCTGCGACACGTATGCCTCACCACTCAATGTTCGGACATATGCATGAATATTTGACTGCAATTTATGCATCACCAATGCAAAATATACAGCAAACAAAATTTTTAAAAATAACATCAACAACTATTTTATAGCCCATATGCAGACCAAGCTGTGTTAGTGTGCATCCCATTTAAACTATGATGGATTTTCTTGGATCTAAGATCTATTGCCAACATGCCTTGCTGATGACTGCCAGAACATTCGGATAATGGAGAAAATACAAGAGTTCTCCTGAACAGTGTTATCTAAATCATTTCCTGACAAACACAACATCTACATACCACCAAAATGACAGATGGTTGGTTGGTTATGGTTTAACAGCACTTCCACACAAAAAAGGCAATATCGCGCCTTAAAGTAAACCATTACACAGTTAACTAACAAAAAATTAATTAACAGCAAATATAAGCAGTAAAACAGCAGATCATTGGGCCCATTCTATGGGGCCATAGCGGTCCCCTCTGTCACACAACAGTAGAGACACCTGGTGAATGGGAATGCGGCATGCGGTGGCATTTTTCAAATGCTTCTCGTTACTCATAGATAACATAAAAGATACACGTGCAAATTTAAGTAACAACAATTTCAAAAACCACACAACAAACATGAAATACATATTTGTGTAAAATAATAATGATAGAACAATAACATAACAGCCAATGAACCAAATGTTACACATTGATAATCATCACCAAAATTAAAAAAAAGTTGTCAAAGACTGGATTGGATTAAGATTTAACATCATTGCTTGACTTAATTACACACCTGTGTTGCTGTAATGACGACCTGCACATAAAATAGCATTTAACTTGGAACTGAGAAAGTTAATAAATAAAATAACCAGTCAAAACACAATATATTAACTCACAGCATCTGGAATAAGTGACTGTATGCATTCTTTTAGCCAACGACCGATGTCATCATATGACGTGACAGGTAAAAGCCTTTGTATTACTGTCTGCAAGCCGATCAAACAGCACAACAGATTACTTTTTTTCAGAACTCTGAACCAGACACTCTAGCTGACTTTCTCATTACATTATTCACTTGTCTGTTACAATGCACAACTAGAAAACTTAAGCACTGCCAACTTGACAAAAAAATATGCCGCATGGCCATACGTACCCACACCTCTTCCATGGAAAGTAAAAGAAGACAAGATGGGCACAGAAGAGATACAGAGACAGCAGAAGGTAGAAATGGGAGTAGAAAAAGAGACAGGCATGGAAGGGAAAAAGAAGGGATGGGGAAAACATGGAAAGGGAGGAAAGGGGATGTAATGAAGGGAGAAAAGTAAAAAATAAAGATAAATAAGAGAGGTGAGGGGAGGGAAAGAGATAGAAAACTATAGGTAAGCAGAAAAGAAGGGAAGTAGAGGAATGGGAAGGGGTATGCAAGTTCCAAATTTCAGCTCAATCAGTGTAATATACATTTTGTGGAGGCACCATCTAGCAGGGGAGAATCAAAGCTGAACACTAGTGCACAACCAAAAAGCTTTGCCAATGACATCAAAACCATTTCCATGTTCAAACGCCTTAACAGCAAAGTCGTAAACAAATACTCCAACATTTTTACTTAGACAAATAAAAAATCAAACATAATTTTTCTGCCCTCACTGGAGAGCAAAGTCACAGCTCCATTAAACTCAGCATGGTGATAAGAGGACCTCCACACCATTCTTCTTGCACCTCCAAAACATTTAGCATCACATGCATAGTTTTGTCACAAGAGGTAGCTGAAAATTTGGGAGAAAACATATCCCAAATTTAAACTTCAACAACTTAAAATTTTAACATTTGATCAAACATAAAACTGCTCACAAGACCTAAAAATTTTGTAAAAATCACACAAGGATTACACCCCAGTTTGGCATATATATTTCAAAAACCGGGTAAATTTGTTTAGATTTGCGTGACACATCTAACCATTGCACCAATGGAAAGAAATCTGGCATGGAGGAGTCAATCTTTGTTGCAATGTCACCTTGTGTGACCAAAAACTTCAAAATTGCCCAGAATAATACAAATACTGGCTCTGAGCTGCATGCTTGCTGCCAGTAACAATCAGTTCAAAATCAAATATTTTCCAGCAGTTAACTAATCGTGTCTTTATGAGCAACACCTATAAATTAACAAACTGGTCCTGAAATGTGTGAACGCGTATTTAGACACCAAACAGCTGGCTGCAATGCACTACATTTTGTAGGTTCATTCAGTACGCAACATGTTACAAGAGTGTGTCCACAATATGAGCCAGTACCAGCGGCCGGCCGGCGTCTGCTACCTGTCTGTCTAGTACTACACAACAACAAATGTCAATCAGTCATCAATCATGTAGGCCGTGCCCCACATGTCAAGAGAGTGTGGGGCAAGAGGGGAGGGGAGAGGCAGCTAGTCAGATCAACAGTGAACAAGCAGCCTAGCCCATCAGCATTGTAAACACTGCACAGCAGCAGTTTGTCAATGCGACCTTGACAAAATTATCAGTGAGTGACGAGACCAAGGCTGCAATTGATACCCGCCCTCCCACAGCACAACACAACACAGGCTCAATGCCAATCACACAGTAAGCACAGAACACAACAGGCTCACTCGTCCTGTGTGTATGTGTGTGAGCTTCAAGGATGAAAACACAGCGGAACAACAGTTTACATTCCCTTAACAGATGGCAAAATTATTAATTACTATGAAAAATAAACTAACCAGTAACAAGATATAGTAATATTTTAAAAGCACATTCAGTTCAAATAAAACAAGATAAAGTGTATTAATATGCTTGGTTTACTCACTAAATCACGAGAAACACACCTCATCAATTGCTCGAATATACAACAAGTAAACTGAATAAAAATTAACTGAAGCAGTGATTCACATGCCAGTGACTATTATTAGTATTTATACTGGCTGGGGCATAAATAAAATAACAGTTAATAAGAACTTTGTAAGGTAAAATAAACCTGTGCTTGTTCGTTATATAACATGTTTCAAAAAACACTCCCTTTGATTTATGGTCCATGATCATAACTGTCAAATACTGACTGATTTTTAGTACACAGAAATGAAGTAAATCATTTCTGTGATATTCTGCGACATAAATACTCTTAACTTTGTTAAGTTTTACTATGTTTTGCGTAAAACAGGTTAATTTTTTTGGTACATGAGCAACAGTTGGGCGATTATTTTGAATTTCAAATTTCACAAGGTAGTGTTAATACAGAGTTTCCATGAAAATCTCTCAGTAAAAAAAATTAAGAAATCAGTCTATACTCACACAAGTTATGACCAAAAAAAGGGGGTGCCTACTGAAACAGTGTACATTACTAATTTACTATTATGCAGAAAATGCTAGTTTTGTGACTTTGCATACAATTACATTTGCTTTATTTTTCTTACTTAGTAAGTCATAACTGTCATTAAATAATTCCCATGTTTGGTAGTACGCATTATTGGGCCAGAACTCTCAAAATGGGGCATAGTAGATCAGTCAGTGGCAGATGTCTACACCGTCTGCCACAGTTATGTTATCCAATGGTCTAACCAATACAACTATTAAGTGTCAAGAATCCTGCATTTACATGATAAGCACTTAAGCAGGTGTGCAGTGACACTGTGTCAATGCGAGATACCCGTCTGATGGTCTCTGGGGAGCATAGAAAAAATGACTTCAACAACAAAAATACTGAATACAGACAAATTACTCTAGTGTTTTGCTTAACTTGCTTATCATACATTTTAGCACAGGTTAACTCAGCCACAACATCCCAACTAATAAGCACAGACCATATACAGAGGTGGCTGAACTCACATGAAGAGTGAACACTCTACTGTCATGTTACACTCACAATAGAACATTTCCTGCTAGGATGTCCATTTTTATCAACAGAAAGGTCAATGCATTTCTGTGTTGCCTCGCTCAAAGATCTGTTTGAGCATGTGAATCTAAGTGCTACTATCAACTTTATTAAAGATATCTGCTATTATGACCGCATATAGTTCGGTATTCAATCATCTGACTATATTTGTCACTGTATGCAGTCACTGTATGCTTTTAACATGCCTATCTCAATCTTGCAGTTTAAGTGTGCCATTAAGAAACTACTCACTCACTCACTCACTCACACCATGCCAAATTTCACTGTATGAATGAGTGCGGGGAGAGAATTCGGGTTTGGGATCCAAAAACATTCACAACAATTTCAGAACAGAAATGCCTGGCTCAAAGTCCACTTGGTCTATTTGTTGTTGACAAATTATACCAGCACGATTGCAAAAAATAGTGACAAATCAAACTGATGGAGCTTGAGCCTTAGTGTATAGCGTCACTGGCATTTACCGCCAAAGGTGCGAGCAACAGAGGTCCACTGTCGATGGCATTATTGATCCCACATAACGGCATGCCGTGGCGAAGTCCACAGTTACAATACAATACAATAGAATACAAGAAGCTATATGCACCCCTCTTATAAAGGCCTATCACGAGGGTGCTAAGGAGAGTTGCCCATATGCTCTTCCAAACAGTTTGGTTGTAAGTCGATTACAAAATGTCGCAAAAGCCTGTGACAGGTCGCGTACAGGAAGTGAATTACAGTGCCAAATCATAACACCTGAGACAGCAAAACTACATGGACCTTATCATATAAGTCTAGTTTGCGGTGTAATTTAGTCACAATGGGTTGCAGAACAAAGATGATGATGACCAGCAACTGACGATATGTAGACATGTCTGCCAGTTACGATGGTGCAGTACCCCATAGACACTTGCACACAAGCGAGCAGAGTCTACACTAAATTTGTTGTCATACTGGTAACCAATCAAGGTCATGGCACAAAGTGCAGGTAATATGGTCAAAATTTTGCTTTCTTGTGATGCGTCGAGCCATCATAGTTGCAGCTGGCATGCAAAAATGGGTCATATGAGCCCAACCACACATCCATGCCCCTTTTGGGGGGTCATTTGGCAGGACTTGATATAGTCTCTCAGTGTACGAAATTTGACAATCCATCCACTCACCCACCAAGAGTACAAAGATGGCAACAACTGGCAAGTATAATATCATTTTCTGATGTGCAATCCAACCACACTGTGCTGACAGTCATCTCCCATGCTGCTGAGTGGGGCAGCAATGTATACAGACAGCATATCAGCAACAGACGGCGATTGAGAAGCTGATTATTCTAATCAATTTAGCTTCACAAAGCAGCATCGCTATCACGCTACCACACGTTAACACAGTATGGTGAAGAACTGGGCAAAGTGTCACTTTGCACGTCGAGTGGTACACGAAATAGATTTCAAATTTCAAACAAACCTACAAGCAGCTATGCTTTATAAACGATAACTGATTCAAATGACTGGTAATTTTCAGCTAACTAATAATCTATTTAAAACCCTAAGCATTTTCGTATTTCAGCGACATGTCAACATACACAGCAACAATACAAAGTGACTATGGTTCCATCAAGACATAACTCCAAAAAATGTTTTCCGGTTCTGTCTATTGAAAAGACTACAGATGAGGTACGACAATCCCATTCTCTGGGGAATTCTGGCTTAAAAAGCGATGAAAAATGCTAGCTTTTTAATGTCAGCTGCATCTTCTATCACATTTCAAGCCAGAAAATGGGTGGCAACATAAAACCATGCCTGTGACATGACGTCACTGACATCCGGCTATGTTGCATTGTTAAACAATACATCCCTATTACCTAACTATTATATTATATATTGAGAGTTTGAGACAACATTAATGGTGTTTGCTGTTGCAAAATTACATTTAAAAAGTAAAAGATATGTAGTAATTACTGAACAAATAACAACACATTATCAATAATAGTCTGTAAAAATATTGCACTTTGAGAAATATTAGTATCCAATTCATTGTTACAATCAAGAGTTTGTTGAAAGCAGTGAAGTAACTGGTGCCCTAGCATCATCTGTTGAATGGTATGAGATGATGTAACCTGAAGTTAATACGTAATGTCATGTACTAACAAGAAGCTCTGCTATGGCAGAGGGACTGCGCGACACACTTGTCAGTGTAGAAAAGCTTGCAATCGATGAATGACCTTGACATACACCCAAGGTCATCACAGTTGCTGCTATTAAATGGCCGTACGGCATATCACTTGGTGTTTGCGGACTGTTTTTTTCAACGTCTTTATCTAGGACCATTTTCAAGACACAACCACTTTTGAAGTGAACGTGACTGCCTGTGGCCTTGAGAACTCCTTCATTTTTGACAACGAAACTTAAGTTACAAGCCATGTGCGCTTTCTAATTTATGTGTAAACATATCATACTTAAATTGCGCTACATTTATGAGTTATAAGTATTACAAAGGTTTTTGAGAACAAAAGTGACCTTCAAGCTCACTCTAAGTCATCGGCAATCATATCATTCGATAACCCATATACGATTTCCTATTTGTCCTGCGACATCACAGCAGGGCATTATTATAGCCAGTTAATGACCACTGCCCACGCTAGCTGCCACTGGCCAGCAGCTGCACGGTTCACTAAGAATGGGCAGCATGCTGGACACTGCTTGAAAAACACGGCCACTGTCCTGCAAATGACACCATAAAAGTAGGTCTAAACAAGGTAACTTCCAGATGACGGCAAAACGATATGCCCCCCATCCATACATTGAGAATTAGAATGTTAGAAATTTTAAAAATTGAAAAAATTCACAAATTTTTACACAGTTAAAATGCCAACAAATTTTGACGAGATAATTTGTTAAATTTGTACCCCAAAAGTAGGCCAAAATCAACCGCTTACTGACGATAAAATATAAACTAAACTCGACCAACGTAGCCATCATTATTTTAAAGTAGCCCAAAAAGTAGCACGTTGCCAAAGCCAAATTTTAGGGCACCAACGGCTGCCAAAAGGTGTCGCACTAAAACCCGACTGCATGACCGCAAGACTGCAAGTAGACAGCGAATTAATCGGTAATTACACGCTAGATTTGCACTTGCAGTTGCTGTGTGCTTGCGGTCTTGAAGTCAGGTTTCTGTGAGACCGGCCATAAGTAGATAAATTTGCGTTTTTTCGTCACGAATTCTCAATCTATACCCTTGCATAAGTATGGCAATTGTGACGGTGACAGACATGCAGACAGACAAACATAAACAGAGACACACAGACAAACACACGACGACAGCATTAAAGCTTAAATTCCACGGAAGCAGTTTTCCTCGTAGCATCCTCGTGACTTCCTCGCGTGGACGGTCATATAGGCCTACTAAAAGACGGCGGGACAGTAGGAGCAATAATTAGGTCGACAAGATGCTCGCGTAGTCCCGTTGTCGTCTTGCGGAAATGGGTCCCGTTGAATTTCAGCTATACGGCACTAGCATAGCATCGCGTGAAAAAAAACTATATGCTTGCCTCATACAGCAAGCAGGTAATCCAATCAGTCAGCTGCCTATCTACCGTATACGCAAGTAGGACTACTGTTCATAATGTTTCTCTTGCCACTGTTCTGTAAGTACGTTAAACTCACTTTGCAGACAATACGCACATGTTCACTGCATGTGTGGGCTGTAATGTGGCCGCCAGGCAGGCATCGTCTAAGTTGTACACAGGCGCAGCATGCACACCTGAGGCAATACGCCAGTCGTCGTCACGTGACGTCTGTCCTCAGGCCACGCCTGTGTACAACTTAGACGATGCCTGCCTGGTGGCCACATTACAGCCCATGCATGCAGTTACGTCGTTAGTATTGTCTCTAAAGTAAGATTAACTGATACATATAAAGTACATTCCAGTACAGTATCACACACTAGCATACACTTAGCCATAACATCAAAAAGATTACTCATTTTATTTAAGAATAAGATTTCACCTGTTCTAATGCTGCTACATTCATCCTGGCCAGATTTTCACGATATTGGCAAGCACATCAGCAGAAGCGTCATGTATCAACTTAAGAACAGTATCCGTCTGCTGTTCACTGATGCCGAAGTATAAGCCACGCCCACTACAAACTGTAAAGAGAACTGTCTTAACGAAAATTCCGTATCTTCCGTTTAATTACAAAAAAATTACATGAATTAAGTTTCGACTTTTGTTTTTTGTGCAGATAGTAATTTAACGTTAGCAAAACACTATTTTCTGAACTTTTAACTTTAAAAAACAACAACGACAAACTCATCAACAGCTGCACCATAGAACTTATCTAAACCAAAAATAAAAAGACATAACATAGATAAGTTGATGAAATTGATCATGTGTATCCTATGGGCATTTCGACTCGTATAGTATAAGGCCGTGAAGCGGCTGTACCTGCCAGCTGCATTGGCCAGCGTAATACGATCAAGCTGGTTCTCAAACGTCCTGCTAGCCAGAGTCACTCAGCCAATCAGAAGCAGCTAG
>Ga0209782_1001217_pt1 | contig 13076 bp, 6 predicted proteins | sample WorMetmaBAHAMAS1_FD_187390 | JGI IMG/M metagenome (GOLD analysis project Ga0209782, IMG submission 187390) | Marine gutless worms symbiont microbial communities from Max Planck institute for Marine Microbiology, Germany - Inanidrilus... | ecosystem: Host-associated > Annelida > Digestive system >... | reverse complement strand
GCCTGGGGAGGGGGATATGGGTAGGCGAGGGGAGGGAGTATGGGACAGACACCCGGGCCCGGACGGACAAACGGACAGACACACACGGCAAAATCTATATATTCTCGTGTTGCGGGCTGTAATTAGTGTACTCAGCCCAAATGGTACAACTGCACACACTCTCATGTAGTGGCTGGACAACCAAAAGGGCATCCGGCCTAAAAAAAACAATCCGTTCCAATTATTTCCAGAAGTTCTCATTAAGTTCTCATTTGGCAAAACTTTGGCAAAGAAGGCTATCTAGCCCTTTCAACCCATAAAACCAATATTATCGGTTCAACCATATATCACTCACAAACAATGTATCAAATACTTCATATCAAGTAATTTTGGTCACGTGTCCTGGGTGCTAAGGGTTACAGTGCTTTTCTCAGGGGCAGCCAGATTAATAAATATTAAGAATGTGCACCACGACTACCAACAGCATAGTGATAATGTTTACGGTGCTGTCATATAGCCATAGCCAGCTCGAGATTTCACCTGGTCCACCCGGTTCATTTCATGAATGTAGAGTCAAGACTGCTGTTAGGCTGGTACCATCCACATCCACCATCACCGCTTATTGTTATTTCTCAGCTCAAAAGCTGATTGAATACTCTGAGAGGAGGATGGAAGATCAAGTTAACGACGTTCAGCCACTGGCCATTGTGATAAATACAACTGCCCAAAATAATAATAACAATAATAATAATACAGCATCTGTATAGCAACATGACGTCCTTGAAGGATATAGAGGCACTGGTGGCGCCAGCTAGGAGTGTGGGAACAGGTGGGTTTTTAGATGGCGTTTGAAAGTCTGCAGGGTATGACAAGATCTAATGTCAGCGTTCCAAGTCTGTGGTGCCGCGACCGAGAATGATCGTCGAGCAAGTTCAGTTCACACTCTTGGCAATGGGGCAGCTGAAATGTGATTCTGTCAGGTCCACACACCTGCTGCTCAACAACAGATCAGACTGTAATGCTTCTCTGCATTTCAACACCGAGTTCCACAGCGTAACATCAACAACTGCTCGACTAAAACTAACGACGGGCAACGCTACCTGTTTCTGGCAAGTGTGTTGTCCGTCTGGAAGTAGTAGACTTTGGAATGTTTGGCGTGGAACACTTTGAACGTACAATCCGGTTTGTCAGCCTCCGAATCACCCAGTGACAAGACTTGATATCCTGGCAACGGCAGTGACGTCAACGCCACCACATCCTAACAATACAGCCACCATCACATCGTGGGCGGCAAAAACATCTCAAAAGTGTATAGGTCAGAAAAAAATGAGGGAGTAGTTTCTTAATGGCACATCAGCTCATTATGGACTAGTCGGTGGCACGAGAGATAGATGTAAATAAAAACGTCTGTAAACAAATAAAATTGTGTAATAATTAACAAAAACAGATGTAAAATCAATGTTATAAGGCTAATTTATAAAAACTAAAGAAACAAGTATTAGTTTACAAAAAAATGGGTTTCTCTGATTAAACTGATAATTTATAACAGTATGATAGACAACACTTTCTCTAAGTGAAGAGTTAGTTGGTGTTTAATGTCCTTTTTCAGCACAAATATATGGCTATATCAGGGATGAAAGGTCAGGGGTGGAGAGAGCTATCCCTATCCAGTATAGGAAGACCAGCGATATATTAGCCTAAACCCTGGCTGCCTTTTTATTCAGCAGCCACCCAAAAAGGGATCGAGAGGCTCATTTAAATTATTACACCAGCACCAATAACAAGACACCACAAGACAAAAATAAAACAAATACAACACAAATAAGCATGCATCCTTAACTAAAAATACCAAACACAAAACCAACACAAATAAAACTAAAGCCAAGTTTAACTAAAAGTAACAGGGAAGAGATAACAACCTATTAACAGTGACAGAGACACTGGCCAATTGCTACCAAACCTGATGTGCTTTAAACGAGTAGAGAACAAAGTCTTTGTGCACAGCGAACCAGCGTCTCTGCCAGTTACGAGCGTTGCTGCTCATCGACAGATACCCGCTGATTACCGACGGGTCGGACGCTTTCACCTACATCACAAATGTACAAGATTCCTGGAGTCATACGGCAGAACAACAACTCACTAAACTGAATAGATTACCACGGCCCAGTATGGAGATGCTTGTTGCATAAAGACCTCAACAGACATGCAACTCAACTCCACTATGTGGCACATCATCACCGGGAACGTGCACTAGTCACCACTACTGTGGCTATATGTGACAGTGTTGTCATTCTTATGACCTTCCAATATGCCCAATCAAACTACGCAAATGCTGTTTTATCCCCCGATGTATATTTTGTTTTTTCTGTGATCAATGTTTTTTTCTGTATTGTACAACATATGCATTTGTCACTTGTTTGCTAATAAAGAGGAGTTCACATACATTTTGTTCAATACTAAACCGCCAGCACTCAGCCACAAAGCTGCAGTGGATAAACCGATTGAGACGACAGACCTGCGTGCTGAATAGCCATTACATAACTATGTTGTTCTCCCTTTGCAAAACTGCCTGCCATCACGTGGGATCCTCTGGACAGACATTCACCGAACCAACATCATCTCCCAGTGGCGAGATAAATGTAAGTCGGCTGTGGTAGTCAATTTCTCTCTAGTGGATAATCCTACAACCTAGCAACACGAATCTGATCTACGTAGGTATTACAGGGCAGTTCTCAATCGCTTCTTGACTAATCATCCTGTCAAAAGAAGTGGGGCCTTGCAGTAATCGACACGTTGTCGCAAATGCCAAATGAACGTCACATATTGTCAACAGCTGCACACTGACCAAGCTCGGCAGACTGATGACATTAATAATGAATAACTGCAAATAGGCGGCTCGCAAATGCGCTCGACAACAACAAGAAATCCCAAAGTGTTTTGGGAAAAGGCTGCAATGCCACAAACTCCCCATTGTTTACAATGGGGCATCTCACATTAGCCCCCAAAAGTACCCTTTCCCGTGGACCAATTCCCAAACCCAACTACCTGCGTGATCCTTGGACCCATCCGACCTACTATTCCAAACCGCATCCATATCCGATAAGCCATTTTGCCACAACGCACTGGACAGACAGACAAACACACAGACAAGACACTTCAAACAAAAATAACCCTCATTCGCATTTGCAAGGGTCCTTCGTCTCATCCCTCTTTCGAAGCTTCAAAAAAATTATCAGCTAAAAAACTGAACAATTATTATTTTAAAAGTTGCATGTAGCAAACAGCTGTGAGTAAAATATGACATATAATCTCAAACCTTAAATACTTTCCGATCCATCTGTTTCAGTCTGCTTTGCATAGCCCCTCGCAATTAGTCCTGTGCTTCTGTATCATTCTACTAATCTACTAATGCCCATAGTGCTTAATTAAATATTAGTTCTCACTTTCTTAATTAATGTCTAAATTTTCATATGGGGACTGGTCCCTTATCGATATTCTAATTAGGCCACTTTGGCCAGTAGTAATGAAAAAAATTGCGACCTGTAGAACAACAGGAGCCTTGCGTCGCTGCAGTTTTTCGGCAACTGGTGGTGACGGCGGGACATCGCAAACTACCGGTGAAGTTGGCCGAATCATGGCATAGCAATCTGCACAGACTCGCTCCTTCCGATCGTCAAGATATGCCAGTGGCGCCCTCTTTGGTGAACATTTTCCACATATCACCTACAAAAAAATTTGCTATCTCTGTAATCACATCGAAATCAGGAAACCTAACCAGTCCTATTGACATGTGTATCCATTCTGGCATTTCATCTGATCATCATGTGATCATAACCTTTGACCCCCAGGGCCAATGCATGCTGAGTGATGGTCATGCACTGTATGTCTAGCAAATCTGATGCTAATAGCTCAAGCCTTTTTCCTTTTAGAGCGCAGACACATGTACAGATAGACACACACACACAGGAGTTAGTTAGTTGGTGTTTAACGTCCCTTTTCAGCACAAATATATGGCAATATCAGGGACGAGAGGTCAGAGGTGGAGAGCTATCCTTACCCAGTATAGGAAGGCCAGCGATAACACAAATAAACATACATCCTTAACTAAAAATACCGTTAACAAAATCAATAAAACTAAAGCCACGTTTAGTCGCCTCCTACGACATCCGGGACACACAGACAGGAGAAAATACAAAAAAAACAATGACAACGACGCACCCGTCCGCAGGCTCGGCAGTGGTGCCGTCGGCGTAACATGGAGAACGGCAAACTGCATGACATACACAAGCTCGTCTCCTGGTCCTTCACCCACACTGGAGCACGGCGACCGAGCGTTCCGCCATCCATCTGTTGTCACACAGAGACCACGGCCATTTGTAAGTGAATCTGGATTAGTTTGCCAACTAGGCAGCAACGAAATTCGCAGGAAATGTTATTTATTTCACGAACGGTCTTTCAAATATGCCAAACTTTACGAAATATCCATGCAGAGTTGGCAAAATTCACGGGCCCTATATATCAACATCAGTAAGCGAAGCAATTTCAAGTTTGACACGATACAAGTTTTAATCGTAAGCGAATTGACTATCGCAGCCGACTTACATTTATCTCGCCAGCGGGAGATGATATTAGATGATATAATTATGACATAAGCATTTTTACAAACTGAATCATTACCAGAACTGACACCAACAAACCAGCATTATATACACAGTTACCAGCTTTGACTACAATACGCACAAAATTTTTTACTGAAGAAAACAAAACTAACCGGAATAAGTAGATTTCTTGACTTTTTCTTGCGATTATACTCCTCAATAACGCCCAACAACGTCTACAGGTTTAATTAACATCGGCTGTTTCAATAATGTGCAGCAACCCTGCATTGTAGTCACGACAAATTAAACATCAAATACATGAAAACTTCTGTGACATTCATGTAAAAAACAAAGGAAAACCCGCAAGAATAAGTCAACAATATGTGCACGAACAAATTTCCACAAAAAGTTTTAAAGTTATCTGAAAAGCACTAGGATAGTAGTAATAGTAGTAAGATTCTGTAACCAAGACTGTGGCAAACGCATAGTCGATAATAAAAACACATAATATTGACAACTAGTTCAGTAATGTGAATGACATAATATATATCTTTGTATAGAACACGGTGCAGAAAGTTTTTGCGCATAAACTCCGAGGGAATAACAGAAATGGTGAGGCCGTGGCAACGGGAACGAAGATTATAGGAGGGTTGTTTCGGTGGTGGGAGGAGTTGGTGCAGAACGTACTGGGGCTTATATCGAGCAAAGGTAAAATGTGAGTTATCACTAGCATCAAGCAGGTCATCTAGGGAGAGGAAATCAGTAGGGAGATAGCCATAATGACATGCTTTAAATAGTACAGCTTTCAAACGTGCTATTTCTTCTACTTTGATAAACCCTTAAACCCTCTCCATAAGTTATTTGGGACACAAGTGTCGCCTGTGTCAAGCAAACAACAAAATATATTAAGACAAACCTCTTGCCAATCCAACTTCTCTTCCAAGCAGCTGAAAAATAAAATAAAATCATAATTTTTCATACAACTCGATTTAATCTTTACTAAATATTAAAGAGGAATTTTTTACAGTCCATCAGTGTCAAAATGCCCATAAATAAGACATATTAATTACGAAAATTACTTAAGTACAACACAACTCCTAATATTACTATGACATAATGCAGATGTAAGTCAACAACAGACGTACAACATATTGAAAATGTGCTGCCAAAAGTACTTGCAATTTGTCATTTTTCGGTAAGTACACTTACGGCATGTAATTTCATCATTAACATGCAAATTTGGTTTCAACAAGAAATTTGCATCACAGCGAACTACAAGTAAAGTTAACCAACTTAGTATGCAGTTCTAGTGACTTCAGTTTGCCTTGGATGTAGAAAGTGTTTGGCGTCTCAAAATTGTCACCTTCTGTTAACTGCAAACAAGTATGTTAGACAATTAACAATGAACCACAATGTCATTCAGTTAACAAATCGACAAACACAATCTCACAAACTGTATCGACTGCGGACCGTGTTAAGGTTTTTCTATCCCACTCAACATAAATATCTAGGAATAAGTAGTTTCAGGTACATGCTTCCTAGCCAAACATTTACCATGACAGGGAAGAAACTAAAACTAATGCAACCAAACCAGACATAAACCAATAAACCCAAAGTTACTATGACACGAAATAAACACACAAACTAATATGGGTTTGGCAGCTTTGCATTTTGTCCGGACTGTAAACAAACCAGGCTTATTTTTCAAATAAACGATGAGCCATAATGGCTTTCAATGTAACAATAAAACAAAACACCGTAAAATGACAAACTCTACTAAATGTCATCTTAAGTCCTATCATACAGACAATACTTGTTATCATTAAAATTGTAATAGTTTGTAAAAGTTCGCTCCTCTGTTTGATTACATTATTTTGTTTTGTGTTCTTCAAATAATTTGTATTTTATTGTGCTTATGGTGTTTTTAGTTGTAGGCTCATTTTTTGTTCACCGTGTACAACTGTTTTATTACTTTTGCTGCACTGCAATGTCAGTGACCAAGTGGCCCTATTACTTAATAAATTGACTGATTGATTGATTGAACCAGATTCATTTAACAACCCACGACATTCTGGGCACCAAAATGGTAAACCAATCTGGATTTTGAGGAAATAAGACATGACTGGATGCAGTGGCATCAGCTGGACCAAACGCCGATAATCATTTGCATCTTGCTACAAACAGATAAACAGCATCTCATCCAAATGCTCCTTCTGATGTACAACCAAGCGTCAAAGTGCGGCAGGCAAAATAAGCAAATTTATAATAATCACACAAATACCAAGTTGCAATAGTAACGGTGGCAACAGCCCGAATGGCCACCAAGCACTAATCGTTCCATCGTATTCGCCAGATGGCGCCAGAATGTGTCTCCATGGTTCCTGGGCAAGTCTGTCGACAAACGGCATCTCGATCGGTTCAACTGTTTTTCCAGGACTCAAGGTGACAAACACACAGACTATGCTACATCGAAAAATACACAGAAATGGCCGGCGTCTATCGCTGCAGTGTCAATAATCCTAACCTGCATGCCGTCCACCTCGACGACTGACTTGACGCGGTGCTGCTGTCGCTGACCGATGCTGAGCGGTAAACTTTTACACAGCAGCAGTACGTCATTGAACTGTGCACACAGAAACAAAATTAGTGGCTTATCGATACGTCATGCTGTCACGACAAAATACACTAGAAAAACTGTCCCAGTAAACCGCTGTCTTTAGCACATATTTAAATTTGTTCTGCATGACAAGTCGCATGCATTCGTTTTTTTAGTTTACCAATACTTGTGTAGAATATGCTTGAGACGATTATATGTAAAAATCGATATCAAAAAATGATCACTTTTTGCGGCTCGACGTTCAATTTTTATAATAAAACAATTTTAACATCCCTACTCGCTAACATGATTACATCTGCTGGACTCTGGCACTGGCCTCAGCCAAACCACGCGGCATGTCTCACTGTACTAGCATGCAGCTGATGACGTGACAATAAAAAACATACTATTACATGTATGCTATCAGTCAATACTCAACCCTTAGCGGAACTTGTGTCCCAGACCAATCCACAGAGGCCACATCCATATAACTTTTGTTACATGAGAGTCAGCCGTCAACACAAAATGTTGAAGACAAAAATAACAAATTAAAACATAAACAATGAGGTAAATGTGAAGAGGTTGCTAATACACAACATTCAACTAACAACATGATTACTGTCAATTTTTTTTATCAATTTTTTATCTGAACATATTTTCCACATTTTTTCATCCTTCAAAACACACTAAAAACCCGTATTAATATATTACATGATGAATGCTTTGCTTGATGTTCAGCATGTCAAATATGAAAGTCAAAAACGACACAGTTCAAAGGCTACTGTTCTTACACAAAGACACACAAACCAGACTGACTATTCTAACTGGACTACTAGAGCAATCAGTAATCAAAAGGTCTCACCAAGAATACGTATCTATCCATGATGTCACCATCGCGAGCTGATATTCGTTTGATCTTTCCTTCCTTGATCAGTTCACGAGTCGGAGAGATGACGTCGATCTCACCACGCAGACTTTCATTGATGTCAAGCAGCTTCCGAAACTGCTCCTGTTCATAGCAGCGTAACAATAACACACAAAAGGCTTGCAATATATTACAGCATCTATTTGCAAGTATCCACTGGCATATCTGTAAAGTTCAGTGAAAATAATTAAGCAAGAAACATACACTGAAATTCAAAGTCATGTTCAGGATAGTTTTAACAAGGGGCAAGCCCCTCACCCTCATTGCAAGTATGTAAAAATAATAATGATGGTAAATCATCAGACATCGATGTCAGAGTAAATTTTTTTGCTAGTAAAGTCGTCACTGTATGGAACAGTCTACCAAACACTGTCGGTTTTGCTAGTCTTGCTCTTCTTAAGAGATGTATTAGAACTATTGATTTTAGTGAGTTTTTAAAGTGTAATGATGTTTAAACTAGACAATTATATGACGTAACTACATGCACATACTTGCATTTTCCAGTGTAAATTGTTAACTGTAACCACTCATTTTATTCTTATTTTAGGGCGGCTGTAAGAGCTGTTAGCCTTGTTTGTCCTGTTCCATTGTCATTTCTATTGCTACATGTTGTATGGTTGTTTACTGGAACAAATAAATTTATGATGATGATGACTCACATTAAAATTTAGAATTACTCTGCTATGGAACACACTGTTTACTCACATGTACATTTTAAAGCATAGACAGAACTTGGAAATCTCACAATAACACTTTTGCAGTTACTTACAATTTTTCTCCTGGCCTCGTTCGAGTGTCCAGCGGCCGTCATCACGAGCTGTAATGCCTCTGAAACATGCACAAACAAATACAGTGCACACAGTAACAATTTCATAATCACAAACACAAAACATAGAAGTACATATGATGGCAAAAAACTGCCAGCTTTCACTGAGTACTGCACCACACTTGACATAAAAAAAATCACAGGACAGCTGTCCTTCAAGACAATCGCTTAGCATGGCACTGTCGAAATAAATCCTAACATAGAGAAAAAAAGAAATGCATCATTTAATTGACTGAATTAAGGTCTAACATCCCACTCGTCATAAAATATATCATTTGGGAGATGCTACGCCCAGACAAACTCTTCGATAATACTAAAAACAAAAGCAAAACTGGGAGAAACAACCACAGAAAATATACAGTAAATCTAGGCTAATACAAATAGAAAAACTATGACAACGTAAGCAATCAGGCATCAGTAACATAAATATAATATATACACAAAATAAGCTGAGATAAATAATAACCTGAGTTTAGTCGCCTCTTTCCAGCCTGGAAAGTAAGTGGGTCTATTCTCACAGAAAAAAAGATAAAATAAGGAAGTAAATAAGAAAGAAAAGATAACAAGAAAAAAGAAGTAAGCAAGGAAGTTAAGTAAACAAGCAAATGATCTATACGGCGCCAAAATCAACAAATAAATCAGGAGTGTATTATGCCCTGGAGCTTGCAATGGGCAAGAAATACATCGATATACTGAAAAGCATTACAACATCAAATAAAGTTTAAAACTAGGTTTGTTCACCTCGTATGACATCTAACCTAGAATGGACTGAGCCCATTCTTGCAAGCCATAAGCCTGAAATAGGCTCGGTAATATAATAATTAACAGTGCATATAATTGGGTAATGTATGTACTCTGCATTAATTAACAAGTTCAACTGATAAATAATAATTACATAAATAAACGCTATATTACTTTCCATATTCTCTCGGTCTTCTGATTCGGCAGGTAGATGCTTGAGATAATCTGCAGTGCACAAACACAATACAGCTTATTAAGCTATACTATGTAATTGTTCACAAACTTGCTAGTACTAGTAACAGTAGCAGCAGTAATTACAAAGCCCTTATTCAACATCATATCAACCAGTTTAGAACTAACTACTTGACAACCAACCATTAATTGTTTTAAACTGCATGTTGACTGAACACATTTGGTGATGCTCTCTAGCTAATCAGAATCTACTTGTACATATCTACCACAGCCAACTAATATTTTCTTTGTTTAACTGTGAACCTTCAAATCTGACCTATATGTGAAATGAGATATCATCCTAAACCACTGAGTAATCTGGCCATAAAGCTGGAAGACCAAATTTCACTCTTAAGTATTGATGCATGCTGTGCCATACTCAAAACTATAGAAGCATTTGCAAACTGCATTACCACTTATTGGTAATTACAGCAAAATATTACTTGTGACATTACTTGTATAGTTCTTAGCATTCCTTTCTGCTTATTTCGAGATACAACTGTTCATAAAACCTTTCAGAAGTAGCTCATAGCGTGGCACCCGTTGAATAGGTTCAAGCATATGATGCTGCAGATTAAGACCGCCGCAAGCCGGCGTTTTCTACACAACAAAAAAACAGAGCCAATATTTCGACATGTCGTTAAATATATTTTACAAAAAAACTATAATGTACAATACATATGAAAGATGAGTGGCATGCACCAATGAACAGAACAGGCAAACGAGGAGTAAGTACTACCAGTTTCTCATCAAATCACACTAAAAAAATACATAGCCTGGTCGGCAAGTTTGCCGAGCGGGCTAAATCAGCAAATAAAGCTGACTTTTACTGCAAACAGAAGCGTACAGTTACTCTAAACTGACTCTGTGGCGTGGATAGACAATGACTGGATTTAATGTAATGTAGCTGTATATGCTAAAAGACCAATATTCCAACAGCTTGCATCTGCCATGCTGGGATTACAATTCGTCCATAATTCTTCTCTGAAAAATCCCCCTGGTTCAAAACCCCTGCACTAATTACATATAACCCACAAAACAATTAACAGAAAACATCCAAAAAAAACTACTACGATAATATGGTAACTGAGTCTGAACAAGCAGAAAGTAAATTAGATAAAAAATTTAGCACACTATAAAACATCATAAATACTTAACAAGCACCAAAAAAGTAGTGCTTTGATTTATAAGTATTATCAGTCTGTTAGAAAAACATTATAACAAGCAACAAAAAACAGACTTGTATATCTTGGACAATGTGCAGAAAACGTGGAGATTTGTCCAGCCAATATGTGATCGCTTCCATTGCATTGTCAAAGTTCTTCACATATTCAGAATACAGCTTTAGAAATGGAGCAAATTTCCGCATAACATCCCCGAGACAAGGATCCTCATTTCTGCATAAAGTACATCAAAATAATTACAGTACTGTAACATCATCTATTAGGCCACATTACCCACGTGCTGTGCACAGATACAACCTATTACTGCAGATGTCACACGGTCTGCCGTGTCTATGTTTCGCACAACCGCGAACTGTGCAAAAGTGGCTGAACCAATCAAATTTGAGATATGGACTCATGTGGGCCAGGTTCTATATCCCCTTATGGGAGTGTCATTTTTGAGGGGGTTTCTGGTTCACTACTAAGCACTGGGACTCACTACCAGGCAGTACGCAATAATTCATTTCTCAATAACGACCTAACAATGTGACTGCTGCAGTCATCTAATCATCATGTAAACAGACACGTAACGACTTTAAAACTACAAACTTTAACGTTTTCACTCATTATAGATGAATATACACAAGCATCATTTTTACGACCATTTTTCAGGAGAAGCGCTGACAGCAAATTGATTTCCCCTTCTCCATTCATTCGGAAATAAAAAATTGAGGATGATTAGAAATAAATTAAGGATAAGTTTTTACAGAAAGCACATCCTTCTGTCATTCAATCGACAGCATCAAAGCATTGAATGGAACTCAATACAGCCAAAAGAAAGGTTCCGTCGCTTGTATGAAAATTTTCTTCACCTAAATGCACGTAATTATTTCGGCTTGCATACTGACTGTTCTGTCATCTTGCGTTCAAGCTGCGGCAGCAGGAAGTCATGGTGAAACTGATAGATGCTTTTGATGTTGGAAAACATGCGCGTCACAACCTCGTCGGGAAACATGTGATGTTCACGATTAGCGAGAACCACCTTGAAATGAAAAACCTACAGTATAGTTACAAACAACGACATCCAGTCATATCTCACACTACCTGCAAAAATAGAATAAGACAGCAATCAGCCACATCTGACTTACACCATCTGCACAATACATGTAACTCAAAAATAATAACTAAAACAGCAACAAATTTTTAACGCACCTTAAAAAACGCCACTATTTGCAGCAAAAATCCACTCTCTTAACCACTTGATAAGCCCCCTGCTAATGGCTATCACTTAAAACTAACAACAAGCATCAATCACAGGTCTGGTTCAATTCATGCAATTTTCCAGGATCTTCATATTTTCCTCACCTTTCCTAACTTTTTATCGATTCCAGACTATTTCTGTGAGCCATCTCTAATTCCCCACGTGGGAATACTCCGGCCGAGTATTCCAGATACTACAAGATAGTGGTCACCATGCACGCAATATAGACCATTAATATATCAAAAAATAATAATGATTAACACTAAAATTCGCTGTCTTCCAAGCAACACAAAAGTGCTGCAGCTGAGTTACACATGGTGAAACAAACAAACAATATAGCGTCGAGTTAGAACATTGGTATTGATTCTGGACTGAATCCGGATAACTGAATCAGTGCCAGTCTACTTTTGTAGATCGCTACCTGTGCAGCAGTACCGGTAATGCCTTGATGGTGCCCCATTGTAATTAACATCGGTGGTTGCACTAAATGCTGAATGTGATCCACAGAGTTAAATATATATATATATATCTAGAGTCAATACGTCCAATTAGAACAGCGGAAAATTTTGAGGCCGTCGAATAGGCGACTGGCTTCTCCAACAAAAATGGCTGCATTGTGGGATTAATAGACACAGCCGTCATTTTACGTCATTTTGTTGAAGTAAGTAAGTAAGCCGTCATCTTGCTGTCAGTTTACTATGTTCGTTGCTATTTAGTGTATATCTATTCTATGTTGTGGCCATGTTCGTCGGAGAT
>Ga0209782_1001216_pt1 | contig 13079 bp, 8 predicted proteins | sample WorMetmaBAHAMAS1_FD_187390 | JGI IMG/M metagenome (GOLD analysis project Ga0209782, IMG submission 187390) | Marine gutless worms symbiont microbial communities from Max Planck institute for Marine Microbiology, Germany - Inanidrilus... | ecosystem: Host-associated > Annelida > Digestive system >... | reverse complement strand
AGTTAATGTTCTATGTTTAATAATGCCTAAACTGCACATATTTCACTGGCCCATAAATATCATATTTCACTAATATTAGCAGTCACCTCAGTAATCTGCAGCAGTGTTCATCAATATGATTTAATACAAAGTAAGACAAAAATAAGACAACAGCATAATTGTCTTTGTTTTAATTGCCTAATATTGCTGTTGAAGACTGACAATACAATTATGAGATGCAGTCAACAGTCAACGAGCGTAGGAGTGGTTAGTGCACACGTGACTCATGCAAATGACTTGGACAACACCACCATGTGATCAACTCCACATCCAATCTTTGTCACTTCTGCTGGCACCTGCACCTTCAATACACAAATCACACAACTATAAACACTGAATTTCTGCGTGGGCAAAGTGCTTTAAAAATGCAACTTTCATCTGAGTCCCACTTATGACTGCAGCCACCCAGCAGTTGTCCATTAGCATATCTCGAGATATCTAGCAGGCCCAATCTCACCTGTAAGACTGTTACACTAGAAAACTGGCAAATTCTGTTTTTAAAAATAAATGTTATAAAAAAATTCACAGTAGCACTAGATATTTCATATTACTCCTGCAACTAAATGTGAACATTCATCGGTTCAACAAGAACAAAAACTGCTGGTATGGTTAAACAAGCAAGCTACTCAGAGAAACCACACACACACACACACACACACACATACCGACGGTAGAAGGCAGAAGATATCAGTAGTGCACTCACTTTGTATGGAAAGAACATGTCAAGGATGTGTCCAAGGCCAAGGCACGCTGATCGATTCTTGCCCCACGCGTACAGGTCACCAGTACCTACACAGAATATGTCAATTCAAATTCACCGTCTGGTGAGACATCCTTGCCACAGTCACAATACATGTTACTATCATCATCATCATAAAACATTATAGTGCACCTATTACAAAGAGCAGTAAGAACATAAATGCATCACAATATAGGCGTGAGCATTCTAAAACAATGTGAAGAAATTAGTTAAAAATGAAAGTCTATAGAATGACAAAAGCCAATTTATAAAGAAAAAACTTAACTTTGTTATTGATAACCATAGTGCCAGAGACATAATAACTGAATAGGCAGAGAATTTCATGCGCTGGACCAGAAAAGGCGAATCCACACTCTCCAAACTTGAGTTATTTACTAGAATTAAGACTGCGTTGATTACATGTTTTTTGTCGCTTAGACCAGGTAGCCAGCTAATGCCTTGCATGAAGAAATAATGCAGTTCCACATTTCAGTGATGTACCAGTAATTAATGGTATGCATATGCGAGTGTCGCTGTATTGTCATAAAGTTACCGAATTTTAGCAAAATGATGCAAATTATGAACTTTGTCCATGAAACGTTACTAGTTGCAGAAAACAGTGAACATGTATCAAAGCAATCAAATGACTGTGAATGTAACTACATGCCTGCAAGAACTGCAAAGTGATGCAGTCCACACTGAATGTCAACCAGTTCTACATTCTGTCGGAAGTCATTTGCACCAAACAATGCCTCTGGAATCTGCTCCGGTGTCAAACTACTCATTTGCTTTGGACCTTTACCAAGAATGCCGAAGCCCCACGTAAACACCTCACTGTTCTCTGCAAGCACATTACAGTCACAATGTTGACTGATCTCCAAGAACTTTAAATTCAATAGGAAACTGCTGTCTACGACCATGTGGGTTAATGCTGGTGTTAAGTGTAGCTTTTGCTGCAGTGCATATGTGCATTAAATGGTTTTTTGTCATATCTGGGCTTAGCATACAACTTTCAGCTCTAAACATATTATCTCATCATCTTAAAATCAAAGCTAGACATTTACAAGACAGTAGCAATAAAAGACTTTTATCTTTCATTGCTACTATCTTGTAAATGTTTGATATACTGTATATACACTGTCTAAAAAAAACGACACTGACGATGCACACTACAACTTCAATGCACATCAACCGATTTCACTAATTTTTGGCACAAATATTGCTGAGTGAGTACACTATCGAATCGTGATTTGCTATCCCACCAATCCTAACTAATCTCTCTCCACTACCTAGGGAAACAGGAAACCCGGAAATTGGGTCTTTTCAGCCATGCTATCTACTGTGTCTGCTTTGGCTTGCTATATCTTCGACGCTTATCAACCAATTTTGATAATTTTTTTTTGTAGACAGTGTACAAATATTATTTTTCGCTTGGCTATTTCTGTGTAACACCAGTTCGTCAACAAGATCAATGTTGTGCGGCTGCGTCATCTGCTGCTACCAGAACAATGGTTGACCCACCCAGTAACCCACAGCTTTTGCAACAACACCGGTAGACAAGACCTACGTTCCAGCTTTTGCTGGAAAACTTTCTGACTAAATGCTTACCATTTTAGCCCTTTAAATCGAACAAATGAGAATCTTATCTTCTTCAGTAAACGGCATGTCGACAAACAACCAGTGATGTCAAAAATGTGTCGTTTTCACCCTTGTAATCTTTCAGAAAAATTAAGTTAATAATAGCAAACAGACATGAGTTATTAAATAAGTTTATGATAGATCGAACTCTAGTTACTGCCAAATATTATTAAAATTGGCTCATGACTGTCAAAGATACAGCAAGCCAAATCAGTGTTGTTTTCGGTATACAGCATGACTGAAGAGATCCAATTTCTGGGGTTCATGTTTTCCCAGGTAGTGCAGAGACATTACTGTAGTTAGGACAGGTGGATTAACAAATTACCGTTCGCTAGCATACTCCCTCAGCAACGTCGCTGCCAAACATTACGAAAATCGGTTGAAGTGCGTTGAAGTTATAGTATGCTACATCAGTGTTGTTTTTTGAGACACAGTGTAGTGATAATCTATATTATAATAATTGGACAGTTTGGTTGTCTGTCTGTGTCACGAGCTCGTGAAGCGCGATTGTAGCTCGTATTTCCTAAAAATCGCCTGCACAGTCATCATTCCCATGATGACACAGGGCATCCATCCTATACCTATAAGGTTGTTTTTTTTAACATTCTGGAGAAGGAAGGATGATTGAACAGACAGTGAAAGTAGCAGCAGTAGAAGTGATGGCAGTGGTAGGTAATTACCATTGATGAGTGCACAAGATGAGCCTGCAGCAGCAACCTTCACTACCTTGCCAATGTCGCTGAGCGGCACATGTCGAGCAACACACACCTGCATCTCGTCACTTTGATGACCACTGTTTAGCTGGTTGTACTCTGTGTTGCCCCAACCAAACAGCTCACCTTTGTCTACACACACCATTCTATAAATGAATTACTACATTATTCACAACTATTAATAATTTAAATTAGTACATTACATTAATAAGGTATACAATCATTGGTATATTACTAAAATTAATAATTATTTGCTGAATAATTTGGTTCAAAGTTACTCCATGTAGAGCCAGAATTCCCACAAGAAGAACCTTTGTGCAGAACTGCAACTGATGCCCAACCAGCAGTGTCAAACAGTGCCAGGAATTCCTCGCTGGTGGCTGCCATGACAGCAGCTGCTGGCTTGACTTGCATGGAATTTGAGATCTATCGCTGGCTTAGAACTATGAAGCTGCAAACGCCAACACGCCAGGGTTATGCCAAATGCACACAGAAGATGTGGACATCCTTTATGGTCAATGTGATAACAGCATGCCAGATGCATAGATTAATCAAAATTATTCTTCTCTGCGGACAATTACATGTAGTCTACCACTACCAGTCCAGTCTCGTCTCACAGCTACTTTCTCCCACGAGATATTGATGCCAAAGTTAGACTTATCCACATTCCAACTAGTCAGCAATGTCTGCAATGCTGCAGTAATGCCCGCTACCTAATATCACGTACATATCTGATCTGTGAGTTGTTCACAGTCTCTCATTACCCAGCAGTAAGACTCGTGGATTTACTGACAGCGAGCAAATGTGATTCATAACACGTCAACAGCTTAGAGAACTACTCACGAGTCTAGTCAATTCCAGAGTTTGTCCATGCTTAGCACAGTCATTTCCACACAATTAATAGCAGCATTAAGAGCACAAATTAGCAAAATGGCTTGTGCACCATTTGACTGACCAGAAACTGCAAGCACAGTGTCTGCCTTGGATGAGATGTAGACGATGTTCTCATGCTTAATGTCTCCAGCGACCAACGTCAGTTCTGACACGCAGTCATAGTGACCAGCACCTTCACAACAGCACTACTACTTACAGCCGCCGACACTGCATAGTCTGCCCATACTACACAGGCCTACATGCACATGTATTTCTAGCACAGCACAGAAACAACCTGCCTCCACACAGAAGTGCTACACACCAACAATACAAAGAACCAAGACAAAGATTTTGTCCATTACAGCCCTATATTTAAAAATTATGCTGAAAATGTGAAAGTAGCTACCAGTTTGCCCATCAGCAGAAAATCCACAGCTGTAGACATGGCCGGAGTCTGTGAGAAGTAACGTGTGGTCCTGACCACAGACGACCTACAGCACACCATAGACTGCCAACATGGACCAATCCATCCCCAGTCTAACAACACTGACTTCATGTATATAATAATGACAATGATAACTAAAAGGCATAATAAGTAACATGAAGTCATAGATTTGGAACAAACTACACAAGAATGTTATTTTAGTAAGACTCTCAGAACCACTGACATTGGGTGAGGCCAACTTCCGTAAAAGCTAAGACTAAAGGATTAGGTAAAGGCTTGAGTCTAAGTAAAATGTTAAGACCAAATTTGACCTCATGCTGGCAATTTTGTCTAAGACCAGACTTAAAACCAAAGTTTGGTCTAAGCCTAAAGACTAAGACTGGACTTACATCAACATTTGGGCTAAGACCAAAGCTAAGCTGAACTAAACTTGTGAATTCCCCATGTTAAATGTGTATCTTTTTGTCTTAAGACCATGGCTTAGCCATGGTCTTAAACTTTAGTCTTAACAAAAGTCTAATGTTTTAGTTGCATTTACAAGTATGCCTTGTTGCTGACTAATTTTGGCATTTTACCTGTCTTTTTTTACATCAGTGATAACATCGTATATGGTGCTGTAATTAATAACTGCCCTAGAAAAGCATGCCAGATCAGTCACTTAGTTAACGTGATCATGACAGGTTGAATTGAAAAAATGTAGTCTTTGGTCTTAGCCTAAATTCTAAACTGGACAATGGACATAACACATTCAGCTAGGACTTTAGTCTAAGCCTTTAGACTTAGTGGAAGTTGACCTCACCCATTGAGCACGTGACTTCAAAACAGGTCATCAGTTTTAATCACAGACCACTCAGACCAGAAGAACGTCACTGGATTTCATATTTCCATGTCAATCATACTGAATCCTGACGCAGTGCAGCACATGTTGTAGGCATACTGGGCAGTGACTGTGCTTCAGCAGCTCTCAGTGCTTTAACACTGTTGGCTCGGTGACAGCAACAGCATTTAGCTTGTAAAAATTAAATTGAGTGACAAGGTGCTGGTGTGGTTATCTGTCTGGAGCAAAGTGCAAGTGATCTGCATATGGTACAACTGATGCCACTGCCAACCCATCATCTCTCGGTTCATCAAAATCCACAAAGGTACCAGCTTACCCAGACAGTCGTGGAAAAGGCCGTTAAATTGGTGTAGTTAGTTGCCTTCAGCGTCATGACATCAGCTGATTGCTCAGTGACAGGAAGGATGTGTGTATGAGTGAGTGAACGTTATTTTACTTTCAGTTTTAGTAAGGTGTAATAACCTACCTGTTTTATGTTTTCCTTAAATTTTATCTTGTTGATAACCTGACTGCCTCTACAACATAAAAAGCACAATATTCAATAACAAATATTTAGATGCTTCACACACAAACATATGTCAATGTTAGTGAGATAAAAAAAACTCAATATGCAGCATATCAATAAACTGAGTGAATAGGCTCTAGTAAGTACAGCTTAGTTGATAAATTATGTTTTGACATTGTTTTAAAGATACATTATCACAAATTTAACATTGAAGAATTATAACTTGTTAATTGTTAATTAAGTATCCTTACCAAAGATGTTCTCGTAATGTGATATCTCACAATGGTCCTTACAATAGTTTTAACTGTATAGGCTACTTGAAACATATCTATGATGATGATGATCTTACAATTTTTTTTCTGCTTTAAATGTGAAGGGATCAAAATCAGATAAGTAGAAATGAAATGACAGTGAAGATAAATAATGCAGTACAGTAAAGTAACAATCCAAGAAACAGCTCAACAGCTCGTTTTAATGCAATAAAACATCAGAAAAGTGGTTAAATAATACTGAAAAATATCAGATAACTAAAATATAAAACTGACTGACCGATATTCTTCATTATCAACTATTTTGCGTCCACACTGGCCATATGCATTATTTCCCAGTGTAAAAACTGCACAAAAGTCATCACAATAATCCATGGTTAACTATCATATTTGCCATAAACTTAGAGCAGCTGTGTGACATTAACTGTACTGTTGAATGCATGTTAGATGAACTACGGTAACACTAAGAACAGCTCATGACTAACAAGAAGCTCTGCTATAGCAGAGGTACTGTGCGACACACTTGTCAGCATAGAAAAGCTTGCAACCGATGAATGATCTTGACATACACCAAAGGTCATCACAGTTGCTGCTATTAAATGGCCGTATTCCCCGTATGGCATATCAATTCCTGTTTGTGGACTGTTGTTTCAAGGTCTTTATGTAGGACCGTTTTAAGGTAGAACAGTTAGAACAGATGTTGATACTGATTCTGAACCACATCCGGTCCACTGTAGACTGAATCGGTACCGGTCTATTTTTCTAGATCAGCACTGATCCAACAGTACCAGTAATTAGTGTTTGCAGCATGTCTCCTTTGACACTGGCTCATTGTTATCAACATAGATGGTTGCTGTACATGCTAAGTTTGATCAATACCTAAATGAACCAGTGCTGATGCCATCATTCACACTACTATGGGATTGGATTACCAGCTAATTACCACTATCAGCTGCAGGAAACCTTGCACATTTCATTGCCATTTGCCACTACTGGACCAGGTACTGCATTGGCCAGTCCAAGTCACATAAATTACTGAATCGGTCTGGTCTAGTTTTTTTGTGGATCGTTTTAACTCTATTTTAAGGCACTACTTTTGAAGTGAACGTGACTGCCTATGACCTTGAGAACAGTCAGAACACCTTCAATTTTGACAACGAAGCTTAAATTACAAGCCACGTACACTTTCAAATTTATGTGTAAACATATCTTAGTTAAATTGCGCTTTATTTATGAGTTATAGGTATTACAAAGGTTTCAGACAACAAAAGTGACCTTCAAACTACTCAAGGTCATCGGCAGTCATGCCATTCGATAGCCCATATATGATTTCCTATTTCTCTTCCATTGTAACTATGTCTCTATCTTGCAACGTTTCCAAGATATTATCGTTTATTTCCGAAAAATTAAAGACGTCACGTGACCATGACCACGCCCATTCAAGGGACAATTTGTAATCCCAATGCTAAACCGCCACCTGGCAAACCAGTGTACAAAATTTGAAGTCTCTAGCTTTATCCATTCCGGAGATATCGTAGGGGGGCTAAGAATTTAAATAGGTCATGTGATCACAACCGTGCCCCTTTTGGGGGTGATTTTTCATTCTTTTAGCCTTTTAGGATGACTTGATATAGCCCACCTGTGTACAAAATTTGACAGCTATAGCTTCAGCCATTCCTGAGATATGGATGGGGCCCACAAAATTTAATGTGGGTCACGTGACGTAACCACGCCGCTTTCAGGTACGGTTTGTCGTCCGTCAGCTGTGACTAGCCACGATCAACATGTAAACCAAATATGAAGTCTGTATGTTTACTCACTACGAAAATAAGAAGGGTGGCGAAAAATTCAAAAATTGGGGTGGTTTGGGGGGGTTAGGGTCAACCAAGGTCATCGGAAAAATCGCCATTTGATAGAGCCCGTATGACTTACTATTCGACTTTAATAGAAACTACACATCTATCGAGTTATAGCGCGTTTTTCGTCGAAAGTGGCGAATTTTAACCCACCCCACCTGCATTTGTCGCCCACGTAGGGGGTCATCCCGCTCGAATTTCGTCGTGAACTTTCGTCTCAGAAAACTAGATTCCCAGGGCTGTAGTGTGGCATTATTTGCGTGATCCTACGTCTAGCCGTTTTGACACAATACAGGAGTGTGACAGACGGACAGACACATACACACGATGACGGCATATACCGTGTTTAGCATAGCGTCGCGCGGTAAAAATCACTGACAGTCACTTAGGTACCATTCAGTAGTGCTTTCTGTCATATGGCGGCCATAAAACACACACGGTACATGTATCATGTACAGTCATAACACAGACATGGCTTCATGATATCAACAGTGACAGCAGTTCTCAATAGCATAACTGGTACTTATGGTACTGGAAATAAAGCAACATTTTAGACAAAATTATAGACATAATTTTACAGTGTACAGCAGTGTGTGTATCATGAAATGATGAGGTTGCCAGTTGGCAAATTGTGCTCACTGACTTCAGCTCTAATCAGTTTCCATTAGTCTTTGACAATGCTGTCTACGTAACACAACAGGTTCAGCCCGCGATAAACTAGCTCCAACGGTTGGTTGGTTGGTTGGGGTTTAACACGCTTTCAACACAATTCAGGTCATATCGCGCCTTTAAAGTAAAGACTATATAAATTCATAGAAATTAGTTCTCAGGGTAAGGTAAGTGACTAAGTGTAAATAAAAGAAAATATATATATATATAATAGTAGTAGAGTTATGTTAAATGAAAAAGTATAATTTGTGTAGCTCCAAAGGTTATCTTGTGCATGACCGGGTCCAACCCAGAGTGACCCAGCAAAGAATAATGAATGTATTTACCAGAAAGGGAACATGATCATCAAAGACCTTTGCATGGCTTCAGGTAATTACACAATTATCCATGTTGCCTGTACGGTGCTCGTCTCATTCATTATTAGAAACAAGGAAGTAATCCAAGTAATTTTACATACTAAGCTGGTAATCCAAACTACAGGTTGTAATGATATGTCTACTGCATACCTCCTTCATTGTCAGTGACAATGATGGTGTGTGCACGACCACATGCCACGTGGGTGAGGCGTGTCGTGTTAGGCCGCAGCAGTGGCAGTGCAATAGGTACAGGTTCAATGATGTAGTCAAGGACTCGACCTGTATCACAACAACACAGCACACAACACCTGCGGCATATTTGTAACCCAAAAGATACTTTCCTTGTTTGATTGCATTTATTAAATTTTATTAACAGTAATCTGCTTTACCAGTATGAGACATTCTAAATTTAACTCATGCCAGAAAAAATGCTCTATAACTTCAATGTTAATGTGTTTCACATACCTTGCAATAGTACTGCAACAGCAAAGTTCTATCTTTAACAATGAAACACAAACTTAAAACTGTTGACAACATATCGCAATGGCACAAAAACCTGGCATGGCACTCACCAGACTTTGGTGGGTATTCCTGATATCCTAGTTGTGAATCAGTGTTGACTCCACTGCCGTATGCCACCATTCGGCCGTCCTCTGCGCTACACAAGAAAACTGTGAAGCCATAGCCACATCCAACGTCAGAAACCTGTCAACGCAGTGATACCATATGCTTCAATTGTAAAAACACAACGGGCACTGCACAGTGCAACTCAACCCAAATAAACTGGCACCAGGATCTCTTACACATGACCTATAACTGTTGCTGCTGCTACTACCACTACTAAATGATCGGAAATTAGGGCTGTACCAAATATTCTATTCGCGCTGAATAGTATGCCACATAGTCTATTCATATTCCCCCGAATAATACTGCTGAAAGTACAATGAATATGAATAGTCATTTATTTGTACTGCAATAACACCGGTTAGCCACAACAGCCGTCTTCACAGGTCGATAGTACACACCCCGTCGCATGCCTTTTTAACTGAACTGAATTAGTTTTTAGTGAATTTAATGACTTTGCCAGTATACATGTATTTAATAAATTTATGACGTTGAACTTGAATGAATTATCTAGTACGAACGACGACGACATTGCTTCAAATTTCAATGCAACTATTTGTATTCTGTTCGTATTGGGCCGAATAATAGTTCTGATTATTCGTATTCGGCCGAATAGTAAAGACCCTCTATTCGGTACAGCTTTATCAGAAATACAATAAGTAAGTAAGTAAGTTCACTTCAAATATGGCGAAAAAGAGAGAACATGTTGATATCAGAACATGAAATGGCTCATAAATATTGAAAATAATTCTGAGCAAAAGTGATAAAAACCAAATGCAAATTTAATGACACAAAAAGACATGAATTCATGCTTGCAGTGTTTTTAACTCAAATTACAAGTATCAAGAACTCGGAGAGAATACATTCTAGCTGACCTTTAACTTGTTTGCAGGCATGAAGTCTAACCGCTGAGGTGTTAACTGCTTGAGACGTAGCTTCTGATGTTTCTCAGGCTGCAGCAATGTCTTCACACCTTACAACATCACACCATCACTTTCTAAGTTTCTACAGCCACACTCACCTGCCACAGTCACCCTTCAGAACAGAATGCACGCAAGACTTGTACAAAAATAAAATTATACATGCAATGCAGTAGATCAACAACATCCAGTGGAAATAATAGGCTGCACAAATTTACATGTATCCCCCCCCAAAAAAAACATCTATGGAAAGTCTACACAAGATTTTCATATTTCAATATTTATGACATATAAAACAAGCAAAACAAAAATCAATAAATTTCGGAATACTCCACAAACGAAATGATAAAATGACCTTCTGCTAACAGATCATAGTCTTGAATATGTATGTTCCAGTAATGTTGCAGACACTGCAACAAGTGCCACGTTATTTATTTACAGTTTTACTTTCATTTTAAGATTTTAAAATTGCAATTTTATTATTATCAACATCTAAAATTCTATTGCAAAGTGTTCGTTATCAATGTTGTTGGCATTGCAGTATGGAGACAATTAAGAAAACTCGACTTTTCCCTTAATCTGATGCACTAGATCATATAGGAAATAACAAAATCATTCAATTGTTAACTGTGGTGACAGCCATGAAAAGGTTGTGTTGTGTGTGGTAATGCTGTTGTCATTAATATATGTCATGATGTCACTGAGTGACGACAATAAATAAGTAAATATTATGGTAAATATAGGGGTCAAGTGATGTGACAAAGAGAGAGATGTCGTTTGGGAGGCACCACCCCTGTAGCTCGGCCTACTGTTAAAATTCTTTGACCACTTGTTTTATTTTGTGTATGAAAATAACACTGGCCTGACAGAAATGCTATCAGAGGTTTCATGTTCAATCGTGCCAGCAGCCATATGTACAAATCCTGACGTTAAGTTGTTAATTACTGTCTCATTGCTGCACTGCAGCAAATGTACAGATCAACATAACCAGTGAACAAAGACAATATAATAGAAAGTCAAAACCAAGAAGACAAGTACACAAAACAACAAAGATTTTACCTAAGGCACCAGTGGCAGAACAACCCCATACATAAATTCTGTCGGAACGATGAGCTTTTTTTCCAGCATACTGAAACACAATATCTTTCTTAGCTTCATAGTTCAAAACTCTTCGCTTCCATCCAGCATTTCTTCTCAATTCCACTGTGTATGCTGAACTCTTGAATAAAACTGAAACATTTCTTTGCAGACTGATTTGTGACATTAAAAGTATACTATAAAATGTCACAAAGAAAATTCATTCCTCGGAATTTCAGGAGTCCTGCAAATCAATAGTGCAATATAATTTACAATCACATAATATACTGTATATATACTGTGTCTAAAAAAACGATAATTTTAACAGTAATTAAACTAATTGTCTAATTCCAATAATTTTGGTACAACTATTAGTGCATAAATATGAAATCACCTCACCTGTTTAATGAACTTACATTACTTGGCTAAACTAAGTTCCTAAAAATCATGAATTTAACCTCAAATTGCACAAATCTCAATGCTATAAGATTAAATGTGAAACTGTAATTAACAGCAACATTTTAGTATGCTTTATAGGCTTATTTTACTTATTTATCAATGCAATTTCCTGCCTAGAAAGAACAGGAGTAAGCTTTACTAAATCAATGAGATAAAGCAGCACCATGTTAACATCTGGCAGTCTGCAGCGGAACACAGAACGCAGCCCACAGTTCTTTTTGCTTGATTTACAACATTTTCATGTTTGTTACTAAATTTCTGTCAATCAGAACGACTCTTCGGAATATCGGCATCTTACGCCCATCTTTCCTTGACTGTCGCCGTGTCTGCGTCATATTGTTTAGAACTAAAGTAGAATTTGCAAAAAATAAATTCATAATATGGTCTCGAATTATGGATTCCACCAGCTTACAAATAAGATCGATAATTTCAAGGATCACTTTTATTTCCCTTTTTGTATACTGCTGTAATATGGCATTATTTGCGTGATCCTAAGTTTAGCCGTTTTGATACAATACCAGAGTGTGACAGACACACAGACACACGACAATGGCATATACTGCGCTTAGCATAGCGTCGTGCGGTAAAAATAAACCATATAAGGAAAGGCTAATGAACTTAAAATTACCTACATTGAAATTTAGACGCATGCTAGGCAATATGATCAGTTTTTAAATTAACTCCTAATATATATCATGAAAGTGTATCACCACAGCTTTCTTAATGCACAAGATCTAATACTGGAGGCAACAATTATAAACTTCTAAATCATACTTTTCACTACGATTTACGGAAACATTTTTTACTGCACGTATTGTTAATATATAGAACAGTTTGCCAAATTCGGCTGTGGATGCTAACTCTGTTAATGCATTTAAAGCACGCCTAGATAAGTTTTGGTTGTACCTAGCCATACAAGTACAGCTGCGATTCAGAATAACATTCAGAATCTAGCTGTACCGACGTGAAGGCAAAAATCGATCGGAAATGCAAACATAACCATTTAAAGTAACTGAGATCGTTATTCACAATGTAGAACAATACTAATATACTGTAGCA
>Ga0209782_1001215_pt1 | contig 13085 bp, 10 predicted proteins | sample WorMetmaBAHAMAS1_FD_187390 | JGI IMG/M metagenome (GOLD analysis project Ga0209782, IMG submission 187390) | Marine gutless worms symbiont microbial communities from Max Planck institute for Marine Microbiology, Germany - Inanidrilus... | ecosystem: Host-associated > Annelida > Digestive system... | reverse complement strand
CACAATAAACATAAGTACTCATCAGGCAGTGATGATTGCCATTTATATATAGCCATCAACAAGATAACAACTCATAGATGAAACAAAAACTTTCAATTCCATTCGCTTTGCTAGTGAGCGTCTGTATAGTAAATATTTACTTTTGCTTTTATTTTTACTAGAACAGCTTATGTACTATTAAACTGATTTTAAAATGTCTACAGAACATAAACCAATGACAACTTTGTATATTACCATAATTTTATAGTCTATATTAGTTTAACTTAATCACAATAAATATAACAGTTAATAACAATAACTGCTTGTTGTTATTAACTGTTATATATAACTGGTATAATACTTCTTTAATAGAGGGAATTTTCCCGGATGTGTGGAAGTCTGCAGACTGCAGTTATTTCTTGCTTACGTGGCTATTCGGCTACTTTGGCTGCAAAGTTATCAATAAACTTGACTTGACTTGCTTATGCAGCAGTAATTGGGAGAAATTTGTTTATATCTCACTGTTTTTATGTTACACTGACCTCAATGTGGATGAAGAAGAATGAACTGCTTATCGATCATACCTTTGTTGTTGGACCAGAACTGTTAATATCTATGGTTTTGATTTTAGCTGAAGTTTAGTTGTCAAACTGTGCAACAGCTATGCTGCAAGACCACAGACTATCACGACAACAAAATTTGATGAAATTTCTACATCTGTTGGTATGCCAACAGAAGGTCTTACCTATACAAAAATTTTCTCAAGCAGTTCCCCCATTTGAAAACTAGAGGAACAATGGCACAAAAAGCAAAAATATAGTATCACTATAAATGCTATACCACATCTTATCTCTGCTGATATACAACTCACTTACTTATTCTGTGTGACAAGAGAAACTCATTTAGTGCATTGTGTGTTTTAAATTATAACAGTAGTCACAAAACACATTGCTACTATAGCTGCACTGCACGAATTTTCAGGAAGTTTGTTCCATCACATGATACAGATTGAGATTAATTTATTGATTGATTGACATCTCTGGCATCTTCTCCCTAATCCAAATTTGCCACTTGCTCTCAACAGTGGCATGTGGACAATAAAACTGTGCTTCAACAACACTTCAATCAATCAATCAGTGTACATGAATTTGATTAATCGGCACCACATGTCACGGAAGAGTGAATTGGAGGTGACAGTGGGTGGCTAGTCTAACTGGCTGACACGTTGACGTGTATATTGATCGTGAAATGGTTTCACGTGTTTATGAAGCGTGAGTATGTGCTGATGTGTGGTCCAGGTTTCGGGACATTTTGACTATGCAAAACAGATGGATGCTGTGCTTGAAGTACTCGAGATCAGGACGAGGAAGCATACTGAGCCAGATGACGTGGACTTACTCAAGCAGTGGTCGGTCGTTGAGAATTCCGACCTCACTGACGACGCTGCTTCATCAGTACTTGCAACTCAGAACAGTTCAGTGACTGACTCAGCTGTCGGTGGTGAAGTCGAAGAAGCAGTTGAAGCCGCTGACTACTTATTTGTAACATTGGATGATATACCTTCGTGAAAGTGGTGCCTGCTGTGTTTTCTGTTCCTGTTGTTGTGGCTTTAAGCCCAGCAACGTGGCAAAACAGCATGTCGAAAGCAACAAGTTGCGCAATTCTTTCGACAAGTTGAATGTTGATTCGACAACATTATTGCTGTTTTGGGCAACAAGTGGGACAATGTCCTTTCAACAGTATTTAATTTCGCTGTTGCTTTAACTTGTTGCTGGTGTGGGCACAGCATTAGTCCAGATTTTAGGGTGGTCCATAACAAACTTTTTAAGAGATTACGTTGATGTTGAAAACAGTTTCTAAAGTACAGTAACACTATAACACTAAAGCCATTTCTGTCGAAAAGTGAATATATTTGTGTGATGTCATGTAACACCGGAACTCGAGCGACTAATAGCATTCTCGGTTAACTATCAATAGTGCAGTTAGTATGTAACAAAATATATGGTGGGCAAATAGTAAGGTTAACCCTAGTGTACTGTACATGATATTCTGCAGGAGCTGTAAAAAATTCTCTGAAATTTATTTTCGCCACATTCTACTTACTGCTTGTGCATTGCTTAGTGCTATGTGCTATTGGCATCTGACCTGTAAAAAATCCAGTTATACCGAAGATTCTCTTTTTATGAGACTTGATCATACCTGGAGTAAGTTTAGAAAAGAAGGTCAAACAAGCACATGCTGTGTTTATAATAGTATCAGTAGGTCAGATGGCTGTCACTGGTGTCTTGTCATAAATATTACGCTGTCCAAACAAACACTATAGCTGACTGCATTGAGGATTGTGATGTTTACTGGCCAGTTGTTGCGCTTAATGAACACGGACAACTTATAACCATCAGTCAGTGATGGCAAGTTTACACACGAAAAACACGATGCTATATAGTGCCATTCCCTTGTTTCAGTTATGTATAGAATAGATATTACTGCTATGGAGAGACTTAATTGTGATAGTTGTTATATTTGTTTTTTTTCTCGTTGCAGTTAAGTAAAAATAGTCCAATATTATTTTCTGTTATTTTCATTTTTCTCATTTGCGATTAATAAGTTGCAGGTTGTCAAAAATAGTCCACTTTTAAACTGCGTATCATGTCTTTGACCAGTATTATTCTTTATTTTTCATGTTATTTGCCTTCAGTGCTTTGATGCTGTTGGTTGGGTGGAAGGAAGGGCATTCAGCGTGTAAAAAATGAGTGGTGAGGTGCATGTCTTGTCGTCTGTCGGGTGAGATGCAAGCTTGCATATTGTTTACGTGATGCCACTGCCACTCACTGTCTCTTGCTTCAGTAAAATCCAGATTGGTTTTTACCGCACGATGCTATGCTAGCACAGTATATGTATATATTGTGTGTCTGTCTGTCTGTCACACGCCAGTACTGTAACAAAATGGTTAAACAGAATCACAAAATAATGCCACTCAATAGCCCAGGGACTCTGGTTATCTAATGCCAAAGATCTTGACGAAATTCAAACCGGGTCACCCACTAGAGGAGGGACAAATACCAGTGGAGTAGATTAAAATTGGCCACTTTCGACAAATAACTCACTATAACTCAAAAACAGTACAAGATAGATGCATAGTTTATATTAAAATTCAATAGGAAATTGTGTACACACTATCAAATGGTTATGTTGCTGATGATCTTGGGTGACTTGTAACCCCCCAAACCACCATAATTTCTAGATTTTGCATTGTCTTTTGTATCTTTGTAGTGGGTGAATGCTGTAAAGTGAGAACAGCAATGCCGTTGATGGTGGACCTCTGTTGCTCACACCTTCAGCAGTAGATGCCACCGATGCTATACAGTAAAGCTCAAGCTCCATTGGTTTAATTTGTCACTGTATTTATTGCAAACATGCTTGTATAATCTGTCAACTGCAACAACAAATCAACAAAGTGAAATTTGAGCCTCAGCATGCCTATGTGCTAATAACCGACAAGTGACGGTCTGTGTAGCAATCTGTTTTAAATATCATCGCAACGCTTGCTGCCTGGTAACTACATTCAGCATGCAGCGCGATATGGTCGATTTTGCGTGACGCAGCAATTGCGAGCAGCGCAGTCTATAAGCATTAACGGATATACTTGTATCTTTCTGTTACCGGTTTACCCAGGTAGTCCCGGACAAAGAGCCATTGAACAGGTGTTTTTGTTGTCGAATGTTATATTTAAATGATACGAATATTGCCTTCTTGCTTTTGCAGTCATGTTTGGTTGTCACGAAGAGTATCTAGCCTGTAAAAAAATGAGCAATGTGGTGCTTCCATGGTTATCCATGTTAAGCTTGATGAAGATTATGCTTCCATTTTATGGTAGGGGGTGTAATGCAGTGCTGCAGTCTATCCGTTCGTCTGTCTCTGTTACATTTTCTAGGTGGCTGCATGATATGCCCACGTCAAACTTCTATCTGCCGTGGCATTTCATTTTGCCACACGATACCTTGTTTGTATATGGTCTGGTCTGGTCTGGCTGATGCTAGCGCAGGCCACCTCATCATTAATTCAGAATGGCTCTACTTCTCGGGATGTTCTGGGAAAAGGTGATTAAATGAGTGTTTCTTTTTTGTAAGTACAAACGATCATTATATTTTATTATAAAAAGTTGTACAGTTTCCTTAAGATCAAAGCTGGATATAGTATCTTGTTGTTTTTGATGTGATCAGGCCTTTTACGTCTGACTAGTGCTTTGCTTATGGATTGTTATTGATCTTTTGTACAATATTTGTTTTTAATACATTCAGTCAGAAGCCTTATGTCTCGTGTGTTGGAATGATATCATGCATTATGTAGTACATTAACTTCTGTGAACAATAAGTATTTGGACACAAATATGATAAGTGCAGATTGGATAGTGACCAGAGTTGATCTGGATTTCTTGTTGCTGATGCATTGTTTGCATTCTGTTGAAGCTAATGATACCATCTGCACTGAAGTGGAGACAACTGGATTACAGCTCATTTCCATCTGCAGTGCCTCCACGTCATTGTCCTCTAATTTTATGCTGGATGTCCTTACTGCCACAACAACCCTCCCAATTTATCTTGACTCAAGACAGGCACACTATAATTTGTTTTAGAGGGTAGGAGGAAGAAAATTGATAGTGTACCATAAGTACATTTGTTGTCGTAGTGAGAAAGGGCTGCATCTATACATAGCGTATGGGCGATGTCGCCGACTTTAGTATCCGCAATTAAAAGGTAAACAGCTAGCAGTGGTAGGTGCATTGCTTTCGGTTCAATGTGATAATTAGTTATATTTCTCTCGTTCTGAAAAAAATAGATATTCTGCGTATTTTGTTTACATTTTTATATTGCAAATAAAATAAAAATAAATGAGTGATGATTTGTGTGATATAATTGATATATGAGATTCATATTATGAATCGTTGATAAAAAGGCAGTGTACAGTAGTTATGAAATGAATATCCATCAACGGGATGCTTTCTTGCCGAAAACTGAAAATATCGTAGTAGAATCTCAGTCTGCAGTCTTTGATGATGATATGTCATGTTCTTTTCGAGATACATATTTGAATGCTGCAGCTGCGCCACCTGAAAACATTTCACGTAGTAACGGTGCTGTAATCACTGTTGATAATTCTTCTAGAGATATACCAAACACTTATAGTCAGAATTACCGTGAAGACTGTTTTCCAAGTGAAACTGACTGTCTTCCTATTACTTTACAGTCGGCAGCAAGCTGTGATGGCAAAGTGCACTCTGACACATTATCATCGGGTGATGTCTCTTCAGCTACCACTTGGCACATGGAAAACGTGATGTCATCTGCAGACAGTGCTCCCATTGTTGCAGTTGGGGGTGCCAAAGAGGAGGAGCTTAAGCAAGGCCTTGAACAACGGCTTGGTCTGGTACTGAGCAAACTTGCAAGAGAGAGCGATGATGATGACCAGAGGTGGTCGGTGCATATCACTTCTGATCATGTTGTAGAAGATAGTGTTGTTGATGAGTCTGTGTCTGATGCGGAATTGACTGACAGTTACGACATGTGTCGTGGCATCCATGATATGTTTGTGATTGACACTGTACATGAGATGGATGATGTGGAGAGATATTCCTATCTCAGTTTTGTGGCATATGCTATGCATCAGTTGTTTGAATATTCTGCATGGAATGAGTATGCTACATTGCACTTGCTCTTTCTCTCTCTCATAATTATTTTATGCTAATTAGTGTTTAAGTGTTTGTATGTCACTTATGTTGCTTATTTTGTATCTATTTTGGATTAGTTTCAGTTTTTAATGTTAATATATTTGTTTTTAAATAGACAGTGTTTGTTGACAGGATTTTTCAGAAAAAGTGTATTAAGATGTTGGTTGGACATCTGAAACTTCCACACCAAGTAATGGTCATATTTCATGCTTTGTAATCTATACACCGCATACTTTGTAGAATGAACATGTAAAAATAATTTATTATACAATAGTTTTGTGATGATTCTGGCTTTTTAATGTATGATTACAAACGATTGGATCGATATTTGAGGAAAATTTGACGATTCGGTTCGATTTGATTCAATTTTTCGATTTGTGATAGGGGGCATGTCATTGATGACGTCACAAACGGAAACCGGTTAGTAACCGGTTTTCACTAAATGGAAACTGTTTAGGCTTTTAATCTGGTTTTAACATTCTTAGTAAATGTTCTGCATTATTCATTAAAGGTAAGTAATGCATATATTTGAAATGTAGTTACCTGTGGGCCTGTCAGACATAAACTGTTGCTTACTTATAGTTTTTGACTCATGCTCTGTGATTTTTGCTTCCTGTTTAATGTTTATAATGACAAAATCATTGTTAAATTTTATAATTAACTCCATGCATATGCATCAACAAAAAAATTGTGTGCTAATTTAATATAATTGTTCATGTCATATGGAAAATTTGGGCAAGCAAAATCACAGTTTTAATGTCGACTTGATTATAAGCAAAAATATGATCTCAAACTTGAAAATAATTTACAGCACTATGTATAATATAATTTTAATCTTGGTGTGACACTATGTCTTGTATGTCTCATCATTTTTGTTGCTAATTTATGGGACTATATAAAGTGTACAGATCAAAGCATAATAAGCGATAATTTTACCATTAGTTGATGCAGTGTGTATTTTGTCTGCTAGGTGCAGTCTACAGTGCTGCTACTGACACAAGGAAAGGCTGGTATTGATTGCTGTGATCCATTTGTTGAGACATTGAAGAAACGTCCTGCTGTGCATAAACATGGATCACACATTATCATCTGTGACTTACTGTTTGTCACACTTAGAGATGGTAATTTATAATATCAACATGGAAATTTATAATATTATTGATTGCTGTCATTTATTTTACTGGTTGATTTTATTCAAAAAATTATGTGCATTGTTTTTTTTAAATTTTAATAGCTTTATTTGCTCGTTACCCTTTGTTTCTGTGTGGATATAGGATGTTATGATGCTCGCATGCGAGTGCTTATCAAGTACTTGAACCTATACCTCGGAATTAGTGTGAACAAGTTTGAAGAAACTGAACATGAAATGGTGAGAAGGCTTACTGATGAACGCCACAGTCCAACAGAGTATGTATCATGATGGACATTGTGAACCTGTATTTCGTAATGTTTGCTTTGCGAAAATATTCGACAACCTGTCCTGTGGCATATTGGTAATCACTATGTATGTTGGGATATATGTTGCTGCTTAATTCATTTAGCGAATAAAGAAATAATTGATGAATGCTGTGGTTGTTGTCACAAATTCACTAGTTATACCCAGATTTTGAGTATTCCCATATTAGGATTAGAGGGACAATCAGCTACTCAGTTTCCCTTGCAATGCAAGGTCTTACATCGTTGCACAATGTTGTATGATACAGAATCTGGTGCCAAAACTTTAAACAACATTGACAGTCAACACTTATTGATAAATTTGGAGCATTTGGCCCACTTCAATTTGCACGAATGTCTGTTTGACCTAGAATAACTTTAGAACTAAAAATAGATACTTGCTGTCGTCATTACATGGTTAGTATTTAAGGTCAAAGTTTACAGTCACAGGAAGAAGAATAAACTGCTGTCGATTTAAGGCTGTTTCTTGTTTTCATTTTTGTTTAGAGAAGAAGTGAAAGAAAAGAAGGAACGAGAGCGTAATTGGAAGATAAGGCGTTATACTCAGATGGGTCTTGCCACAATAGGTGGTAGTACTTTAATGGGTATGTCATGTTGAAGGTACTTTTTTGTACATATATTTCGGACAGTAAAAGCTGTTTCCTGATTAACATGTTTATCTAAAAAGATCTTTAAAAATCTAAGTAGCAGTTCTTTCAATGGTACTTCAGTGTATGAATCATGTGGCAAAGTCACATATTAGCAGGTTAAGAGAAGTAATACCTGTGTTTTGAAACTGACAGTCTGTTATGTGAGTGAATATTTGGAATATTACCAAGTAAGTAAGTAAGTAACTAGAATCTTTATAATGCATATTACACAAATGCTTCTAATTCACTACTAACCATTTTAGTAGACTGTGTTAGTTTGCCTTTGTTACAGGGCAGCAACTTTTGAATGAAATGATTTTGACTAAGGTCATCACAGGTTGAAAATGCTCCTTTATTGCTATGGATGCAATATGTGGATTAAAAACTGACAGCCAGGTTGAAACACAAGCGACTGCGTAGTGCAGGAAAATGCAGGCGGTAAACAGCTGAATTTGAAATGATAAATGATTAGTGTCCAGCTAGTTGGTTGTTGTTTTGTTCTGTGATTAAGAAGCAGTTACAAACTGGAATTGAATGCTTTCTAGTGATGTTAGTGTCTGCTTCATGAGATAGTAGACTGTTTTCCAAATATGTTATATTCTACGGAACCATTCCTGATAATAGAGGTACATATGGTAATCACCTTGTTGCACCAGCCATCAGCATGTTACTTTATCAGATAAATGGCGTTGATAAACAAAATAATTGTCGTACATCATTTTATAAGTAAGTTGTTGTTATTACTGTACGATGTACATTATTATTATATTTATGAACAGTGTTGGCCTGACAAAGGGCAACGCAAAAGTTTGTACTATGTATTTCAGTCTATGCTTATGCCTGGGATTTACCAGATCTCTAGCATACAATGTGTAACACATTTGGAAAATCAACAGCTGGTTTTGCAGGACTTACTGGTGATCTGGCAGCTCCGTTGATAGCCGCTGGTACTGATATCATGATTGGTGGAGCTGGTGCAATGGCGCTTACATCTGCTGCTGGCGTTTCCACTGTTGGATCTTTGTTTGGTGTTGCCGGTGGTGGCCTTACAGGTTCACAGTTATTATTCTTCAGCCTATATTAGCTGTGTTGCATAGTGAAAGCGGCTTTATAAATGCTGGGAATCTATAAATATACCCAGTGACGTTGTTTTTTGTTGTTATGCAGACTTCAACAGCTTATAATTTTATCACTTTTCCAACGAGACTTGAGGTCACTATAGAACACTAATAGGAAGTCATACTTTGCCAGTGAACGCAACCAATGGTATGCCACTTGACTGGAAGAGCTAGAAATTGCCTTCGCTACCTATTGACTTTGTCACTTGGCACGCATGTGTTTACCTACATTCGAGTCCTAATCATTTTTAGTTGCGCCTCTCGCACACTGCGAGTCGCGACTTAAGTAGTCACATTTCTGTCCGTAACAAAATAATTTTTTTTGTCCGAGGCCCAATTGACACCCCTTGTCTCCAAGCTGGTTTGACCGATCTCGATAAAATTTGGCATGATGGTAGGTCTTAGGGGGTAGCATCCCCTAAAAAAATTTTGGTGAAATTTTTTATTGTGTTAAGGGCCCATAGAGGCGCGACCGTATACTGCTAGGTATTCTAGTTCGTAATAAAATATATGCTTTTTAGTTGCATCTCTCGCATGCTGCGAGGTGCGACTTAAGTAGTCACGTTTCTGTCCGTGACAAAAAAGTGTCAGAGGCCCAATCGACACCCTCAAATTCACCCATAGGGTGAAAGTTTAGACCAAGGCGGACCAAAAAGGCCAATGTAAGGGGGGGGTCTGAAATTGATATTTGTTGACCAAATATGGGTGCAGAGTTTCAAATTAAATAGGCTCATATAAGTATTCAGGGTCAAACTTTTGACCATGCACGATATGTGTTGAGAACTGACGGAAAGCTGCCATAGAGTTGCGACCATATACCACTAGGTATTCTAGTTACTGAATTATACAGTGATAAGTGATATTTTAGTAAATATTCATGTATATCATACATGTGTCATACAAATAAAATATTTTTGTTGATTAATCTCGGAGCTTTAGTGGATTAATCACTAACTTAAAACATAATTTTTTGGATTGCTAACTGGTGGTTTTACTTCCAGCATGGGTTTTATTATACTAAGCACAGAAACTACATTTTATATTTATGATAGGCCATTGACTGGTATAAATGTGATAACTGGATTCTGTGCATCAAATCTGTGACCAAAATGTTAATTTTTGTTGTTTTATAGTAGTGGCTTGTACAACAAAGGGATAATGCAACCAGTTTTGTTTTAATAATGTGTGTGTGCATGTGCATGGGAATGTTTGTGTGTGCATGAAGTAGACAAATACCTAACAGTAAGGAAGTGGAAAGACCATATCATGCAGGAAATTGTTGTATATTAAATTGTTAATACCTATCTTATTAAATTCTGTTATCTGTTTTTTATGTTAAAGAATATAAATTTCTTATAAATGGCTATAAGGCAATATTGTAATATAATTTATAATGTTATACAGTATACTATAGTTTACTGATATTCTAGACAGTATATATGACATTGTTTTTCTGTGTCTTTCATGGACATTGCTGTCAACTGAATTGCAAAAGAAAGTTGTACATTTGATTTAATCTGTTATTTAGGAAATACAGTACATGACAAAAATATTGTTATGGCATATGACATTGTTCTTTTCAGGATATAAGATGAACAAGCAAATGAGAGGTGTGTCAGAGTTCCAGTTTCAGCCTCTAACATTTGGCCATTCATTGAACGTCACTATTGCCATCTCCGGCTGGTTGTCAGAGACACATAAAGGTATTGTGTCTACTCTGGGTTGTAAATCTTGGAATCTTTATTTCTTTATGTTAATAAAAAGGTTTTTAGACCGTATTGCCTGCATGCATCCTTTTCCCATACATCACACGTTTGTGTGCCTCTGATTTGGGAACAGCCGTGAGCAAAAACAGCTTAACTGATTAAGATGCTATTTGGGGAGCAGATTTACGTGGCCCCAAAGAACCATAAGTTAGATGAGGGTCCAGATACACGATGAGAAGGGGCACTTCTGCCAGAGAACAACATAGCAACAGCATCCATTTAACAGCCTATTTCTAGGGCCCTTATAAAGAGAAACGCCAAAACTTATAGTATACAGAAGTTGGTTGGCGGTTTAGCACTGTTGTAGCGTCGTTCGTCGTACGAACGAAGTTACTCAACGTTGAGCCCAGTTAGTACTGGGATGGGTGACCACCTTCCGGTGGGTATACCACCTTGATATGTAACCAAGCCATCTAGGTCAACTCAGCCTTGCATCCCACTGAGGTTGCTAAATCGAGTACCAGCCTTAATTGGCTGCGGTAAAGGCGGGAATGTTATCTCTGCCGGGTGGCAGGTAATACTGTGTGATCCCATATGGCACGTGAGTTCCCGTAACAGTGCAGTGCTTGTAGCACAAACTGCTATACACTTCCTTACCTTTTTTTATTGCTGTTTGCTGTATACAAATCTCATGATGCTTGACTGTGTTGCTGCCAGAAACTCTCAATAGTGCAGAGTGAATGGGTGGAATGTGAAGGGGAGAATGATGTGTATGGATTGATTGCAAGTAAAAAGTAGCAGGTCATGCAAAAGTCTGTGTGTTTGACTGAATGCAGTGTCCATGTTGCTAAAATTTACCGGTTTAACCTTAAGTGACGACTTTTTAGTTTATAGTCATTCATTTATATTGATACTTGCAAAAAACTGGGTTTTTGTGTACTCATAATTTTTTTGTATATGCTATTAACCATGCCAGCTGTTGTATTAACGTGATATTATCAAAGGTGTGATGATAAATTGGCACGTTTGGTTAGATTTTCCTTCGCCGTGGCTCGGTCTTGCCAACTCAACGGAGCAGTATGTTCTTCGCTATGAGTCGAGATACTTGAATGAGTTGGGCCACGGCTTGGACAATATCAGGGTGTCGGCGGTCATGCAGAAGTTGCTCAGACACTCTGTTCTGGCGAGTATGTAGTATCTGATTGGTTGATTCCTCGTTTGTTATTGTTTTTAGACTATGCATGAGCATCGATCTGTTGCTAAAAGTATTGATTAATAGTTACTTGAGTGTTCTTATGTTAGTTGCGCTGCAGTACTAGTGCTCAGAACTTGAAATTGTTGTTGGAGTTAGGACTTTGCAAAGATGGATGATGGGTGCATCCATATTATATTACATTTACTGTATATGTTGCTGTATGTTTCTTGCTTACATTTTTATCAGTTTTTAATTTTTCAATAAGACATTGGTGAAGGTACTTCAAACGTTTTTTCTATTAATTTTTTTTACTAATTCTCGTTAATTTTTATGCTCTTGGTTATTATATTGGTTTTATTCACTTTGAATTTGTTTTGTTTATTTTTGGTCTACTTTTTATGTTATGTTATTTTTTCTTTTATGTTATTTTTTGGTTATAGATTGGCTGTGGTTCATTATCTCATGCTATACAAATATAGCTCTGCACTTGTTCTTTGCTTGTGAGCCCAACATGGGTTCTGGGCTGTAATGCACCCTCGATATATTTGTTGATTTGGGCATTGTATATATTGTTTGTTTGTTTACTTAACTTCCTTATGTATTTCTTTTTTCTCACTTAATATTTTCTGTATTTATTTACTTCCTTACTATCTTCTCTTTTGAGAATAAGCCCGTTATCTATTAGTCAAGAGTTTATTGTATATTTTTGTGGTTGCTTCTTCTTATTTTGATTTTGTTTGCTCAGAGATTGGCTCGGAAGAGCATCTCTAAAATAACCAGTTTTCTGTTAGAGTGCGATGCTAAACTTTAACTCAGTCAATCAGTGTTTGCTTGTGCCTCTTAGAAATAATAGTGCTGTTAGTGACTAATCATTACTTAAATACAGATAGTGTTTCATAATTAACTGGCCAGTTTATATGCTGTTTTTTTGAACGCAACCAATGGTATGCCACTTGGTTGACTGGAAGAGCTAGAAATTGCCTTCGCTACCTACTGACTTTGTCACTTGGCACGCATGTGTTTACCTACCTGTTTATATGTTTATATTGTTTATATGCTCATATTATTTTTGTAATCAATAAATATTGCATTTTGATTCTAGTGGCTATGAAAATTAGACCTGAAATTGTATCTATTGAATGTTTTTGTACATCATCTATTATCATCGTTTACACTAGAGATGTTGCAGCCTAAGACCATTATGTTTACACTAGCTCGCAGTATTTACTAGGAATTTTTCTCACACATTTTATGACCACATTTTAATTTAGTATGTAC
>Ga0209782_1001214_pt1 | contig 13092 bp, 17 predicted proteins | sample WorMetmaBAHAMAS1_FD_187390 | JGI IMG/M metagenome (GOLD analysis project Ga0209782, IMG submission 187390) | Marine gutless worms symbiont microbial communities from Max Planck institute for Marine Microbiology, Germany - Inanidrilus... | ecosystem: Host-associated > Annelida > Digestive system... | reverse complement strand
ACGATCACATAACCTGGTTTTGCCCTCAAATGTCAATGCTGTTGTCAAACAAAATTTTGTTTACAGGATGTTATTTCGTGACATTTATTAACTTTGTTCATAGGCCTAGTCATATACTATGTGTTTTTTTATTATTCCATTATATTGTATGCATGTGCGTATGTCATATGTTTTAATTAAAGAACCTACTTACTTACTTACTTACGTTATCAGCTGTGCGTGCGCTGCATCATCTGCCACTGCCTGGACGGTGGTCGACTGACAAAGTAAACCGTAGCTTTTGCAACAACTTGTAGACAAGGCCTACGTTCCACCTTTGCTAGAAAACTCTCTTAGCATTGTAGCCTTCTAACGTGAACAAATTTTTAATCAGAATCTTGTCTTATTTCGTAATTGGCATGTGGACAAACAACCTTCATAAACTTGCAGCACATTTACCGAGCCACAGTAGTCGCTCGTTGACGTACGCCGCCAGCACGTGGCACTGTCTTACCAAAGAGCCAGACCGCAAGTGCATGCATCGACTGTGTGCTGGATCGTGCCTGGCACCATGGGTACTACTTGCCAGACCAGCCGACATTCGACGAGTTATGTAACACTGCCGACGATGAACCATTGGCAGAGCTATTCGACTGTACCCCGTCCTCCACGTAGTAATACCTTTCCAATCCTCTGCATCACAGGGTATAACCTTAGATATTGCACACACTCATTACAGCTGCCATCACACACCACGTTCTTGTCAGACTCTAACTTCATTATAGGCCTACGGATGCTCTATAAAGACAAATATTAAGCACGTAAGTAGTGATTTATATGCCGAGACTGCACCCATGCCGTTACAGCACCTCGTGGGATCGTGCATACCTCAGGTCAAAGGGTCAAAGGGGTCGCGGTAGCGTGACGGTATTTAAGACCATGGTTCAGGTCATGTAGCGTGATGGTATTTGGTTCTGGATGACCGGTTCTGGATGACCCAGTCATGGTTTTTATGGGTCTGTTGAACTACACTGTCACGTGTGAGCATGCATGAAGCACACTTGGCTGTAGGGGTCCATGTCTGGTCCATAGTTCAGATCGTGTAGGTTCTGGTCAGTGAATAATTCTTTAATAACCATCAGCACATGGTTTTATGATTGGACATTCATCAGTCAATTAACATATTATTATCAACCAATGAAATAGCTATAATACTGACTATAAATGTAATACGTTGTTTTCATTGATAGTTAGTTATTCGCAGAGAACTAGACAGACATGGACCTAGTTAGCATATACAGAAAGCTGTTGGATGTATGCATGCAATTAAATCAGTTAATGGCATATATTAAAGAGGCAAATGACTGGTATCCGTCAAGAGAATGTACGACAACATTAGAATTATTACAGGAGCATCGTCATGCTGCTATGGAACAACATCGTCGTGATTTTGAAGAACAACAACGTCGTCGTGATATTTATGACTATGATGATGTTGATGGTCACCAGACTGAACCATGGACTCAAATACCGTCACGCTACACGACCTGAACCATGTCTCAAATACCATAACATCATAATTCATTTACTGTGTATAAATACAAGTGCAGTAGCACAGTTCTCCAATACTATACATTGATGTTATATGGTGTAGTATAACAGTGTATTTGTTATGTTACCAACTGGACGTTGTAGAAATTGTAGCGTACCAACACAGAATCTTCTATGTGATACGTGTCGGAATTATATACGATGCAACAGATGTTATCGTTATTTATCACTGCATCTGTATCACAATGATGATGGTATATGCAACGCATGTCAGAATCGTGATGCACACAACGTCGGTCGGTACGCTCATGATCGTTTAATTGGAGATCGAACATGGACAGTAACCCGGGACGACATAAGTGTCAGTGATTTCGTTCGACGTATTGGTGATGATGTTATATCAACATATGAGAGTGGTGTAGTTGAGAACACTACTATAAAGTACTACATGGAAATGGCCGTCGATTTTCAATGGACAACACGAGATGGATATATTCAAAGTACATCAGCCAGGTTTTTCATACCGACAACAACATCAGATGTTGAGAACTTGGACATTACTAACTTTATGATGCGGTTATTGGAAAAAGTTGATGCTTTCAGTGGTCAGAATAGTGGTTGGACGGTATCGCAGGTAAAATACTTACGATTGTGTTGGGGTAATTATCGTCCTTAGGAAGTCGGTACATCCATCCCAACCCCGAAACATATTGCAGTAAAGAAAGCCATTGTGAACATTCGCAGTTGGACGATTACTGTTTTCAGTATTCCGTACTAGCCAGTATGGATCTCGTTTCAGTCAATACATATCAATATCGTCATAATGAATGACAATATATTTACAAGCCATTTATGCATATGCTGAATATGGATGGCATTCAGTCACCCGTACCGCTCTCATCTATTGGCAAATTTGAAAATCAGAACCTAGACATTTCGGTGAATGTGTTGTATCATGACGGGGATCAAATTATACCAATTTGCATGTCGACATTTGCGGATAATCGCAAACATAAAGTTACATTACTCATGATTACAGATGGCAATGAAAAATTTCATTACCTTTCCGTACAAAGTATGTCTAGATTGATAACGACTGGAGCGAGATACAAACACAAACATTATGTATGTAACTATTGTTTATACCCATTTATAAAGGAAGATCAGTTAAAGGAACACACGATCATGTGTCAGCAACATCCATCACAGCAGATAAGATATCCAACTCCGAGTAAGGACGACGTTTTGAAGTTCACAAAATTTCATTATCAGTTTCCAGTACCGTTTGTCATTTATGCGGATTTTGAATGTTTTTTGGAGAAGAGTGATGCAGATCATTCAGTTATGCATGTACCGAGCAGTTTCTGCACTTTAACAATAAGCATTTTTGAGGAACACGATTATAAATTACACTGTTATTCGGGTAAAAACGTTATGGACAAATTTTATAATTACATGAATCAAGAGGAACAGAGAATTCGTACAATTCTTAATCAAAATAATGCAATGATCGAGTTGACCGAAAATTAAAATATACGTCACGAAATGGCTACAGTTTGCAGTACATGCGAAAAAGAATTCAGTACAATCAATCCCAAAATCAGACATCACTGTCACATTACTGGCAGATATATCGGGTTGGTGTGTCAGTCATGCAATCTGCAGTTGAAATGTCGAACATGGAACGGTGAGTTTTTGTTCCGTGTTTCTTTCACAACAGCAGTGCATATGATTTGCATTTAATCATTAAGTACCTACACAAGAAGGAGTCAAAGTTAACTGTCATTCCAAGTAACACGGAACAGTTTATCGGATTTCTAATTGACGTGGTACGTTATTTCGATAGTTACAAATTTCTGTCATCGAGTTGGACGATCTCGTTAAAAATCTACACAACGATGGAGTCGATTGTTTCAAATACACGCAATGCACATTCGGTGATGGCGATCCAAACATTTTCGAGAAGGGTGTATATCCGTATGATTTCAAGCAAACTAGATTACCATCGATGTCGGAAATTTATTCAAAACTCAAAATGGAGGGTATAACAGAGTACGAGTACAAAAGAGCCCAAGAGATGTGGGATACATACAAATGCGAAAATATGCAAGATTTTCACGATGTTTACGTTAAGCTCGATGTTGTTTTGTTGGCCAATTGTATGGAAAATTTCCGACGTTAGGCATACAGGAATATGGAATCGATCCGGCTCACTGTTGGACATTAGCTGGGTATACATGGCAATGCTGTTTAAAGATGACAAATTTAGAAATACAGCTGATAACAGATCGGAACATTTATCTTATGTTCGAAAATGCAATAAGAGGGGGGTGTCGACCATTAGTAATCGATACAGCAAGGCAAACAATAAGTACTTGTCCGATTACGATTCAACACAACTGAGTTCATACATCATGTCTTGGGACGTGGTGAATTGATACGGTTACTGCATGAGTTTCAAATAACCATGCTGTAATTTTCAGTTCATCCACAAACCAGATAAATTTGATTTTCAGTCGGTAGATCTAGATGGCGAAAAAGGTTATTTGTTAGAGGTCGATTTGAGCTATCCTCCTGAGTTACATGAGGCTCATTCTGATTTGCCATTGGCACCTGAGCATATTAACTGTAACACCACAGATGTTGTCCGAATATAATTGTGCGGACGATACTTTTCGCGGGCAGACATGCCTCGTTCCTAATTTATGGGACAAATCGAGATACGTGTTACACATAAGAAATCTCAAACTATATACGGACCTCGGTATGAAAGTCGACCGAATTCACAAAGTGATGGAATTTGACCAAAAGGCATTTTTGGCACCGTATATAGCATTTAATACAGAAAAACGTCGTATGGCTAGATCGAGTTTTGAGAAAGATTTTTTCAAACTAATGTCCAATGCGGTGTATGGGAAAATGATCGAACAGTTGCAAAATAGAGTGAATGTCAAGTTAGTAACGGATCCAAATAAAGTGAAGAAATTCATTCGAAAGCCGACATGCAAACGATTCAAGATCATTAACAATGATCTGGTCATGATTTTGATGACAAAACAAAAACTACTGATAAATAAGCCGATATATGCGGGGATGGCTATATTAGATATAGCGAAAACGGTCGTCTACCAATTTCATTACCATTACATGGCCGAAGTATTCGCCAGATCGATGTAGACTGTTGTTTATGGACACAGACAGTCTAACTTACGAAGTATGAACTGATGACATATACGACGATATGAAAACAGTTGCTGAAGAAATGTTTGACTGCAGTGATTACCCGACATCACACCCACTATACAGTGAGATGAACAAGAAAAGAGTGGGATGTTGGAAGGACAAGAACAGTTCCGATAGTCCGATTAGCGAGTTTGTGGGTCTTTGTGCAAAATTATACAGTATATCTAGTGCTAAGAGTAACAAGGTAAAAGCGAAGGGAATTTCGAAATCATACAAGATCAACAAGTTGCGTCACAAAACGTTTTTGAAAGTGTTACGTAGCAAAGTTCCAACAAATGCCAAATTTTGTCGGTTTCAGTCAGCCAATCACGTTCTCAAAACACTACTGGTGGATAAACTGTGTTTGTCTCCGTTCGATTGCAATCGTTATATATTACCGGATGGCATTCGTACACTAACATTTGGACATCGATCGATTGGATATTAACATTGTATATGCTGTTTGTCTCTAGTTGTTTTATATTTTGTGTTTTTGTCGATATCGTTATTTCGATTGGACACATCAATTGAATTATTTTGCTGTTTGTATATAGTTGTTTATTATATCATATTTGTGTATATATTGTTTATTAGTAGCTATGAAACGTGTGAGCTTTAGTAGAATTAAGAAAGTTTTTATAGCCGATAATTACGATAAAACTTCACCATGGGAAATAATTGCTAGAGATCGTGTACGGTTTAAACGCCGTATTGAAATGACTGAAAAACGTTTGAGTTCTATATTGACTGAATCACATCGTGATCTTATACTTTTGAAAATACTTTCTGTAAATAGCTGAACATTTATTTATTAGTCTGTGTGTTTTTGGTAATATAGTAATGTTAACTACATATGAATAAATCGATGCAATTAATATCGTTAATATTTGAAAGTCTGTGTTTGATAATATATCGATGCATTGATTTTGTCATATCTTTTTTGTCTTTTACTATAACTATATATGAATAAAGAGAAGAGATTATAATAATATTATTTACACATACACAATAGTTCATAGCATTCATAATGTTAGAAAAAAATCTGTGTTCATATTGTTAGGAAAATTATTTACAAAAAATACACAAAAGTTCATATTGTTCATCACGCAGTCAGCTGATCGTCGTCATCGCTAATGGTGATAACTAGATCATCATCAGCAGGAGTCACATCAACCTCGAGGTCACTAATATCACTGTATAAGTGATCCAGTTGTGACTCCTGCTGATAATGTTGTTGCGGACGTACTATGTTGACGGTTCGTCGTCCGTGCTGCTCCTGCTGCTGCTGCTCCTGCTTCGACTTGGCCAACACCATGTTACTCGTGCGAGCCAAAATCATAAATATGGATGGTACCAATGCAGCCGATGCCGATCCCATAGGACCCGTGAATGTTTGGCTTCACAGTCTTTTTTCGCAAGTAGATATCTCTCCAATGGTACTCAAGTAACCACTTCGACAAATCCTTATCGGGCCATGATCGAAACGCTTCTTAGCTATAATGACGACACCAGAATGTCACAACTCACGGCATCATTATTTTATGAAGATCAGGCTGGTAGGATGGATGTTGCGGACTTTAGTGAAGCAGCACGCAATAGAGGTCTTTGGAAGCGATCTCGATTCACGCGTTACCACGTGTGAATCAAGATCGATGTTGTCGATATGATTGGTAGAATCCATGCAGATATATCCTTCCAGAATCGATACTTACTTAAAGAGGTCAACGTCAAAATTAAACTCGTCAGAAGTAGAAACTAGAAACTCATTTTGTGTGATGAGCGCTAATGCATTCCAGGCCAAGATCGATAGTGCTATAATGTTCGTGAGAAAAGTTAAACTATCGCCGTCGGTATTTCTAGCTCATGCTAAAGCACTGGCAAATTCCACGGCCAAGTATCCAATACAGGAGCTGTCTGTAAAACTATCACGATTCCAAATACGTTTCGAGATATCAATATAGAAAAGCTATTCTCTGGCCAACTTTCATCGCGTCTGGTTATAGGTCTCGTAGCCAATGATGCGTTCAACGGATCATTCGACAGGAATCCGTTCAAATTCGCTCACTTCAACTTGATGGAAATTTCGGTTTATTCTGATGGACAGCAGCAGTATGGTATGAAACCTCTGACTACTGACTATACCGATTCACTTTACATACGTGCATTCAGCACACTTTTTGCCGGATCTGGGAAACAATTTAAGGACGAAGCAAATGGTATTTCGTGGTATTTCGCGGTCGACATACCCGCACGGAAATGCTCTGTACATTTTCGACTTGTCAACAGATTTGGCCGAACTAGACCACTTTAACTTACAAAAGCAGGGTAGTGTCAGGCTTGTGCTGAAGTTTCGTCAAGCTCTGGTTGATAACGTGTCGGTGATAGCATATGTCGAGTTTGAAAACTTGATAGAAATTGACTGCAATCATAACGTTATCTATGACTTTTCGGTATCAATACGGTCGACCTGGATCTACTAATCAGTCGTTACGTGAAACGTTTTGACGGAGTATTCAGCTCTGATCGATTGCCATCGATTCCGAGAATGATGGTATCTAACTCTCATCTATCCAACAAGCCCGGAGAACACTGGGTCTTCATCTACATCAGCAACGATGGAAATTATGGAGAATTCTTTGACTCGTTCGGACGTCCTCCAACTGATGACTTTAATAGTTATATGAATAAACATATAATCGTAATCAGTTGCAGAGTCTCCCTAGTAATTTTTGTAGTCTTTTTTGTGCATATTACTTTATAATTAGAAGTAGAAACATAGATATGAATAGATTTGTGGGTCATTTGTCTAATGATACCGGACTCAATGACTTATTTGTTCATGAACTGATGTGTCGTGTTTTGAGTTGAGTAGTTTTTTTAGAATTAACCAGTAGATTTTGCGAACATTACTACTGTGTATGCTGACTATGAATTTGTTGATACTGTTTTTATTTTGACTTGATGTAATAAATTATTGTTATTCGATACTACATTTTAAATAATTAGACTAGCATTATATTGTTAACTGTGATGTCGACTGTATCGATAATATGTTGCTACTATCGACACAGGTGACATCACAGTTACTATATCGATCTACAGAATTAACAACAATTTTTCCATGATACATAATTCTATTACACAAACACACACACACAAATCAAATGTTTATATAAAAGTTCACGAATAGTTCGATATAGAAATCGTCAATGTCATCGAATCTAAAATCTAAAAATCAATTCCATTACAGTTAATGTGAATCTAATAATATAAGTCAGTTCGAATCTAAATACTAATTAGACAAAGTACTATACAATATCGGTAAACAACGGATGTGTTCTAAGCATCATCCGACGTCGCATGAAGTCGACATCACCATCACTGGAGTCGGTGTCGATCGTCAATTTCTCGGCTGATTCTGCAGCTCTGATATCTGCAACACACTCCAATTTGCGATATGGAGAGCACACGTCGCAGAACATTTCGTCGATCTGACCATCATGCCAGCATGGTGATACTGCTAGCATCGGAGGAATCTCGTTTTCCACTTCGACGATAGCTTTCTTTAACTTTGCCCAGTTGGAATATATTAATGCAATTCCAACACGAGTTGGCTTCAGCGACGATCCGGCCCTCGAATCTTCGTACCAACGACGAATGTCCTCAGTAGGAAACTTGCTATCGACCGAAACATGCCATGTACCACCGATGTGTTGTATATAGTTTGTCGTTATACCAACCGACGATAGCTGAACCTGTTCCGCGATGTTAGCAATCAGGCCCACAAAACGTTTCCAGCGAGGTGGTGTGAAGAAGGCACACTTCTTAGTATCAAGATCTTTAATGAATACTTCGTTGTTTTCATGTACATGAAGTCAACAATTTCCACCCAAACCAAGCGACAACACGGACTTTGATAGCGACATAATAACTGTTACTGACTATACTGAGATAGAACTTTACTGAAATATACTGAGTTGAACTGTACTGAACTATACTGAGAGAGAACTGTACTGCTACTACTAATTCTTCAACTGTACTGTATACGTTGCTGCCTTTATATAGCCACAGCATACAAAGTAAACAACCCATCCATGACATAGTCGACCATAGTTCCATTGCTGTCATTCTGAGACAACTCATCCGTAACGACCATATTTCCATTGGCTACCTGCCCCTGACAATCACTGTCATATTCTGAAATTAAAAAATCAGATTCATCTTCTGACGATCTTCTATGAGTTATCATACTAGTATCGCTGTCATATTCTGACGTGAACTCACTTTCATCTTCAGACGATGATCCTTCTGTTGTCTGACTATCACAGACATGTTCTGCCACATCATCAATTTCATCTTCAGCCAATGTCCCATCGGCTATCTGCTTATTACGTAAATCACTACTCACGTAACTCTTGATTTAATGCTATGTACATTATTTTGTGTATTTTTGGCTTGTGTTCTGTGACGCCATTAATAAACGAAGATTGATTGATTGAGCTAGTTAAGCAGGACTTAAAGAGAACTTTGACAAACCTTCAAATACACAAATATGAGGTATGACCAAAGATCATGGCCTGAGAAAACATTTGAGTAGGCGCCATGGCGAGCGCGGGAGCGCGAGCTTATAACGTGGGTCTGGGGCAGAGCCCCTGGTGAGGGGTCAGGGGGGCGAACCCCCCCCCCAGAAGCTGAAGCCTTTGGGCATCCAACGGATGAAACAAATTTGCACCTTTTGCAGTATTTTTGGTGAGTCTGTGTAGCAGTTTAAACAAGCTATACGAGAATATAATTATTATCTACACAATACGGCTTCCTATATTGAGAATAGAAACATGCGGTGCAGTCTGTGCAGTGCAGACCTTGAAATCCATGTTAGAGATAGGTCAAGGTCTTTGAGGGTGGTTTTGGCGAACCCCCTTCCTGTTTAACCCGCTAACCCCTTGGACGATCTTCGTGATTTCTGGTGAGTGATTTGCCGGATGGCCAACTGGACTACAAACATGGTGCCAAAATATGTCCCAAATAGTTCAAACCCCAGGAACTCACGGACAGACGACAGACCGATTTGCCATGCAATAAGCCGAACCTGACGTTTGGCTAAAAGTCTCAAAAATGCCGCTCCGGCACTCCGACTTGATGACTTGAATCGATGATCGGCGAATGTGTGTATGCCATGTTTCGCACTCATTAGTCCGTAGCCTAGCTGAATGATGATGGGCTGGGCAGTTGCTAATTCTGCTAAAACAGTTGAATGCAGCCGGCGAATGTTTATTATGTGAACGGCAACACACGGAGCGAATCAGTCAATCCACTGAATTTCCCTACACTGTGCTAAACAACAAGACCGTCCGGCACTGTACTGACTGTAGCCTCGTTTTCGGCTAGAGTTGAACAACTGTCGCAAATTACTAAACTGTTGTTTAGTGTTGCTGGTTGAAGTGCTTGACGAGTTGTGATGTTGTGTAGCTGATGGAAGGACGCTACATCCCGTACGAGTGGCAGCCGCTGTCAGACAACGTCAGTAGTGGTGATGACGGAGAGATGATCGGACATCGAGACTTCAACTACACACGTCACGGGATGGACGCATCACGTGCGTCGGCGTCCTACCGTGACCACCCAACAGTCGCCTCGCTGCGCCTGCTTTCTGAGGTCTGGCTGTCGATGCCGATCGCACTGTTCGGCATCATCGGCAACCTCGTCTCACTTGTCGTGTTGTGCTATCACAAACGACTCAAGAAGTTGCAAACAGTCATCATCCAACTACAATCACTCGCTGTCGTTGACACCCTCATACTTGTCACCATTCTACTGCTCAGGTTCCCTTTCTCTTCTTACTATATGCTGCCGTCTGTAGAGCAGTAAATAAAGAATATTTATCCCAGATCCAGTTTTACTGCATATTTAGTCAACTTCCGGTGGTGAGCAATACGGTTGTAATCATAACAGTTTGCGTGAAAGTTGCAAATTCTACATTTTGTCACAAATAAAAGGACAAAGTGGGCTGAGTTATCGAGGTACTATTTATGCATGTTATTTTGTAAGGTAATTTTTGATTATTGAAGACTAACCCTAACACGGTAGGAAACGCTGTGCATTGACGCCTGTATACGTGCCCTATATATGATAGCACTCTGTGTCCGTGTGTATGTCTCGTATCTCCACAACAACAGACAGTGTAAGGAAGTTTAACGTTGGTGACGACGTAGACTTAGTGATGCAGTTGTCATACAACTGCTAGCTGGTGGTGCAACGACGTCAGCGATTCAGCATGTCACTGCAGACCTCGTACAAATAGACGGTTCACCAACAAGACTCACACGTTAAGTGAACAATTAGGTCAACCTCAGACGTGTAGGCTTGAGGTTGTGCATTGTGTCAACATTGGACCTGTAACAACCCCGTAAATATTTTGTTTTTCTGTATATGACTGGTCTACATTATTTGGTCCGAGAATGTTAACAAATTGTACTGAACGTAACTTTGTCATCCATCCACCTGCCTCCGTAGCTCAGACGGCTAACGGTCTTGGAGCTGCAGTGCAGTGAGCCTGGTTGGCTGGCTAGTTCGGCAGGGCGTGGGTTTGCCTCCCGCTGCTGCCGGCATGTCGAGTCAGGTTTCTACATGCTAATAATAATAATAACTATAAATGCGTGGCAAAGCCTAGCGTATAGCCCGTTCGGCGCCACAGTGTCGCCCCCTATAGCAAGTAGTAGCAAACCAAAACCGGCCTACCATCTGGCAAACGTGCAAAGAATGCACGTAGTATCAGTTTGCCTTCATTGTGGCAACATTATTTAGTTTCCATGGCAACGTCCCTTGACAAATTGGAAAATAAGGTACAGATCCATCATCTGCACGCAAAGCGCTTTCATATGGTGAAAATATTGCGAAAATCCGTCCAGTATGTCCGGAGATATTCAACGAAATACGCCGGTTTTTGGCCTTGTCATACCTGACGTTCTCAAGTGAGCTCCATTTTCTCTGGAGTTACCCGGCAGAAGTTCACCAAATCATCTCCGCTGTTAACGCGTACATTTAGACAGTGATATTGCAACTCGTTTTCGAACGATAGTGCAAAGAATGCAAGTGGTATCAGTCGGCGTTCGTGACATTTTCCCAAAATCAATTGATTGCCAAGGCAACGTCCATTGACAAATCGGAAAACAGGTTCAGTTCCATTACCTGCACTCAAAGCGCTTTCTTGGTGAAAAGATTGTAAAAATTGGTCCAGTATATCCTGAGATATTTGACTAAATATGCCAGTTTTTTGCCATGTCGTAAAAAAGTATACAAATGAGCCCCGTTTTCTCTAGAGTTACTGGACCAAACTTCACGAAATTTTTACACGATATAGAGGCATCATTTGGGCTGTTAACACAGCGGAAATGACGAGGTAACGATATTGAGGTAGTGATATCCCATACCGTTTTGGATTGACAGTGCGATAAGTGCAGGGGGTAGGTAATTTTGCCCCATTTTTGCCACTAAATTGGTTGCCATGGCAACGTCCCTTAAGACATCGAAAAAAAGTCGAACGTAGTGATCATCTGCAATTCAATACCTACCAAAGATTGAGATAATCGGTCCAGCTTATCCTGAGATACTTCGGCTCCGAGCGAACAGGTCCAGTACAAAACAAAATTGGTTGCCATGGCAACGTCCTTTGAGGAATCGGAGAAACTGGACCAGATCAAGAAAATTCACGCAAATACCTTCCAAGATCATGAAAATCGGTCCAGTAGTTACTGAAATAGCTTTGCTCATAGTAAAAAAAGAAGAAATTAACACAAGCAAAATATATAGCCCTTCCGGTAAGTTTGCCGAGCAGGCTAAATAATATTCGTTTAATAGTATCAAGTCTGAACGCTCAACAACCACAAACTAGGCCTACATCTGCCACGCAGGGCAGCCAATGGTGCTTGACCCTCGCTGGGCGGCCGCCGGCTCAGGTCTATGCCAACCACCTAGACTGAGCCCGCCTGAAAATAGCTGCTGAAGTCTATGCACCCGTAAGCTGATATCAGCTTACTACTCATTTATCGACCCCGAAGGGAAGAAAGGTTGAGTTGACCTAATTGGCTGATTTGCAGCGGACGGCTTACCCACGTGAGTGGTCACCCGTCAGCTGTAGGTCGGGCGCAGGAGAGGGAAAGTCCGCCGGCGGAAGACCGACGTTCTGCCACTGAGCAAAAACCACTTCTCGGGCAGGTATAGATGGTTCGCCTGTGTCCTCTTTAAACTGTGACAGGCCATCACACCCGGATTGGGGGCGTATGGATGTGGTGAGAGCCGCCAGAGTTCACAATGGATGGCAAGGGCCAGTGGTCTTATAGG
>Ga0209782_1001213_pt1 | contig 13093 bp, 8 predicted proteins | sample WorMetmaBAHAMAS1_FD_187390 | JGI IMG/M metagenome (GOLD analysis project Ga0209782, IMG submission 187390) | Marine gutless worms symbiont microbial communities from Max Planck institute for Marine Microbiology, Germany - Inanidrilus... | ecosystem: Host-associated > Annelida > Digestive system >... | reverse complement strand
AGGCTGATCATTGGGGTCAGTGCGTTTAGGAAGATTTAATTGACGAACTGCCGGTGGAAAAACGACATCTGAGTAAATTGATCATTATCTGCCGGATTTAATGCCGGATTAAATTAATGGGAGATTAATTTGCTGTAGAAAAACCAGACCTCAGTCAGTATGCGACATTATTGGCAGTTTGTTTATGCAGACCACGAACATTCAGTTATGAAGAAAATCGAGATTTGGAACTCTGCAATTGGGAGAAGACAAATGGTGCAATATCAAATATTTTTCTCACATTATTGGCACAAGTGTTTGCGTAAGTACGGTTTGTGTGCAGCGTATACATGTAGTACCACAGCTGTAGATTCACTGATTATTATCGTTTTTAAGTTCCCAAAAATTCCAGAAGTTATGTCGCTGTGTTACTTTATTTGGTTTTGTTCATACTCTTATGTCTGTGTTTCTGTGTAATTATTTGTTTATTCATTGTTAATTATATTTAAAATTAGTTACATTTTACTTTTTTAGGGTATGTGCAAATGTTTTATGGATGTTACTCAGATTATGCAGATATTTTGTCTTACGCATGTGGGAACTGGCTAGCTCGGCTGTTAAAATGTGCCCTCATTGCTCCAATGTGATTGATTTGACTTCAAGCAGGGCGTCTGACACATAAAAACCTGTTCCATTTATCTCTAAAGATTTTTTGCCAGAAAAAGTGGAGGAAGAAGTTATTGATAAACTGTTTACTGTAGATTTGTACGGCACTTTATTATAAAATATGTGTTTCTAAAAATATGGCTTTAGTTTTATTTGTGTTGATTTTGAGTAATATGGTATTTTTAGTTAAGGATGCATGCTTATTTGTGTAGTATTTTATTTATTTTTGTCTTATGGTGTGAAGTTGACTCTCCCTGTCATCGTCATTGTGTGGCATGCTACATGCTTGTCGATTCTGCAGCTGCCGGACCAGTGTTGAGTGCAGTAAGATCAACTCAACTGTGTTGAGCCAGTTGTGGTGTGATCCACGGCCCGCGTGCTGGCCAGCCAAGCCAAAGCCATCGTACGCACCGGCAAAACATGGCCACAAGCTACTAAACTGAGGAAGGCGACTAAACGGAGGAACTAAACATAGAATAGATATACACTAAATAGCAACGAACATAGTAAACTGACAGCAAGATGACAGCTTACTTACTTACTTCAACAAAATGACGTAAAAAATGACGTAAAAATGACATCACTCGACCGGCGGCCATGTAGCTTAGCGAAGCCAAGCGAGGCCTCATAATTTTCTGCAGTTCTAATTGGACGTATTGACTCTAGATAGAATATTTAACTCTGTGGTGTGATCTGTGGTCCCAGTCACTTGGCAAAGGGGCCGCACTGGCCCCGTGGAGTGGGCTTGACCACCAGGTTACCTTCCCAGCCAAAGAGCGTTACTGCCATAAGCTGGTACCAAATTATGGACCGATCGGCATGCACAATGAGCCAAAGACCATGATGTGTGTGAGTGGTGGTTGGTCAGTATGTCGATGGACCTGTCTGTTAGAAATGTGGGCCCTCAAGGAAACTTGTAGCATGCGACGCAGACACCACTGGTCAAATGCAGAAGCACTTATCCTGACCAGCGAAGTGGTTGTAATGGTGATAAGGTTACTGTTACAATTACATTGTGCTGTTAACAGGGATGTCTGCGTGCACGTGCACTCGAAATCAAGATTTTTCAACAAGGACGAGTTTCTGGAAGGACTCGGTGAAACCGAAAGACCGTTCTATGAAAAAGTGAGCGGCAAATGATGAAGGACGCTGATAGATAAATAGTTTTTTTTGTAGCAGCTGGTTAAGGCGGTTGAACACATGTACACACTGTAGATGTATGTTCTTTTTTCACAAACTACACAGTTGCACCAAAAAATGGAATATTGTCGACTTAGCCAAAAGGTGCGACATGTATCACAACGTTGTGTGACGAACGATGCATTCAGAGTAGTTGTTAAGTGACAGCTTTATTCAAAGATTGTTGCCGAGTCTGTTGGTGAAAGGATTTTGTAAGTCAATATTTGACAGAGTTGTTATCGAATTATGTTAGGTTTTCGTGACGGAGTCATTCCGAGCACTTCTCAAGAGTCGTCTCAGTGATACTAAGGACGATGAATGGACAGATGCCATCAGCCGTGTCAGGTCTCTTATCTGCACTGTAAAAATTTACTGTAACTGTTAACTGCATTCTCAGATGTCAGTGTTTTTTCGTCTTTTCTATGCTTATGAAAATTTTATACTCTGTTTTTGACATTTGTTGCTTCAAATTGGCAGTGCAAGAGTGGCCTTTGCCTGCAAAAAAAAACCTGCTCAAGTTATTTTCAAATGTTTTTTTTCCAAGGAAGTTTGGCCTACCTTGGAGCGACTTTTAGAAAAGAAAGCCGATCAAGCAACGAGTCTGAGCTATTGCAGATGGACTGCGCTGTGTTGCGGTTATCATGTGGCAAATGAAAGCTCAGTGTGATGTACTTGCAACCGTCAAACTTAATTGACACCATTTACGCCACTCGACATGTCTCGGCTTCTTACAAATGAAAAAAACTGGTTCTAGATGGAAGTGCCATCATTTTTGGAGATAGCTAATTTCTACTGTAAGACAATCTGAAATATGCTCGGCATAACCTATGTGTGGAAAGCCGTCACGGTCCATTTAGCCATTTCAGTTTAGTATGAGTGGCCCTTGCAACTCTTAGCATTCCAAGACGATTGCCTCCGCAAGGTCGGTGATTTGAACAAAACAAAGATTACAGGTTGAGATCCGCATGTGACCACTGAGTCAGTGCATAAAAATCTAAATGTTGCATATAGTAGTTACCTCCGTCACATTTTAGCAGGGGTAACATTTTGACGTATGGTTTTACCTGATTAATGGCAGAATTTCTTTAAAAGTTACAGTAGATTTTTGTAAAATTGGGGGACTAGGTAGTTTATTGACAATGCGACTTTGTAAATTTTGGAAATGTTTGGGTATGACGGGCTATCCCAGTTTCAGTCGGAAAATGGCTGCTGAAACAGAAATGCGCAGTTAGTTTTTATGCAGGTATTTAATTGTGATATGTTCTTCCGACAACAGCTATTTGTATGACGACAGGTCAAGTACGTCATCGAGACATTCTCGATCATCATCTTCACTGAGTGCCGTAGAGTCGACACGCTGCTGTGAATATCCACCTCCGCAACCTTCCAAATCATTTGTCTTCAAGCTGCCAAACTTTATGTACAGTTTAAGTCATTCCTACACCGGTACATGCTACAAGGACATCTCGGATGTCATTAAGAAGGTTTACCTCTGTTGTTTTTTCCCAGCTGTTCACTGTATTAAAATAAACAATATGCAAATTCATGTAATAGCTTTCTCACTTTGTCAGAGTAAATCAGTGGCAATTTTGGGTACTTCCAGTTATTTTACCAATGATTGCATTTGACTAGCAAGACGTGACTTCTTATTAGTGTTCCATAATGTTCTTAGGCAGAAGTGGAATTGTTGGGGAAATTGTAAGCCATTAAAATCAGCAGAACCATAATTCTTTAAAACAACGAGAAGAAAACCACCACGGGGTATTTATAGAGCCAGTTTTTGCTAAGCAGCGCAGCTAAAAAAAGTTACTGACTTGTTAAGCTTGTTAGTTTTAAATATATTTTACTTATAGTATTAGAACAGGGATGTGAATTTTGTAACCTTTTCAGTCATGTCTACAAATCTTCAGTTTTCCTTAAATTTCAGAATATATAAAATTTAGTATTTATATATTATCATCATTACTATTTTGCTTTTAATTTTTTTTATATAAAAAACAGAAGCTTAAATAAACTTAAATGTGCCAGTTGTTGCAGTCATGTATCGACACTGCTGTAAATTTTTTGTAGTACTGGTTGTCTGTGGTTTTTTTTTGCAGCATACTTTGTTGCATCGTTTAATGGAGTTTGTTTGAAATCAACTGCAGTGAACTGTGAAAGAATCAGTTTCTGATACATAACTCAGATGCTACCATTGACTTATATTAAATATTCTCTAGAATTCTTACGTCCAGTCACAACAGCAGAAGCATTTGAAGCCGTCGATAGGCTAGCAGATCTTCCCCAATGAACATGGTGCAAGCAGCAGGCTGGTCGAGTGACATCATTTTGTTCAAGTCAACAGCTGCAATATCGGCGGCGGCCATGTTTGTTGGGGATCGTACGACGGCTTCAACTTTGCTGGCTGACGCGGCCGCTGTGGATGCTCATTGCTTGTGGGGCTCCCATGTTAACTGTAACTGTTTTTACAGTTGAGGTGATTTTACGGTGACATTTTGTTGGGTTTATTTCAGGAGCAAGACACGTTTTCCAGTCACCAGCCGGCTCTTCGCTACATCCGTGCACTGTTGTCTGTTGCTCAGTGCAAGCCAATTGAGGCACTCAAGGATTTGTGCCAAATCAATGTCATCGACAGTCGACTCTTTCCGGCTGAGTAAGTGAATTTTTTATAATGCGCATCACAAGACACTCGGGCCGTGTTACACCATCCATACTTAAGTAGTCCTTAAATCTCCATTGAAATGCATAAGGACCACTTAAATTAAGCATGGATGGCGCAACCCGACCTTAGTGCATCCTCCGTCTCTTCAAGTACTCAGCAGGTTTTTGACATGGCATTCTATGGCTGTATCTCCGGCTGTCTTCAGCTTCTCGCTTTAGTGCCACATAACCGTCTTTTACCAACATCTGCATCCTCCTTCTTCCTTAGCTGTAGCATATTGTTACAGATGTATTGACGTAGCATGGTCTCCGTCTCTGCATCTGTCTGTCTGTCTTTGTGTGTTGATTTGCAAAAACAGCTGAACCAATCGCGATGGCATTCATGAGCCACAGGAACCTTGTGTTGGTCGATGTACCTGAACTTCTTAGTGATAAAAATCGTTGCTGTAGACTGGTGTTTGGGTTGCTGTCGTCGATGAACGCTGCACAGTTGATGGAACTGGAGCAAACGGAGCTGTATCCGCGCTGTCCAGTCTTGCAGAGTGCCAGACAGCGGCTCTCCAGTAACTCGCCGTCGGAAAAATCCATCGTCATGGAACTGCCGAAAATCCCGAAACAAAATATTGGCAAGTAAACCGGACGATTGCGTAGTCGAAAGTTGAGAATGCGTTTCTGCACATTTTGTTGTTACTGAATTGCTTTCAGTACTTTGACACCGTTGGTTCGGTGTCGGGAAGAGAATCCGCGTTGTAAAACTCAAATGATAATTGCGGTCGTGGTGTGGTTATCTGTCTGGAGCAAAATGCGAATGGTTTAGATATGGCCAAGCTGTTCATGCTGTCACCGCATCATCTCTTGCTTCGTCAGAATCTAGAATGGTTAGTTTACGTTTTTGATGCCGGGCACTTCAGTCGTCCCGGGAAGAAGTCGTTAAGTGGGTGTTGTTTTTGTTGCGCATAGTAGTAGGAGTAGTAGTAGTAGTAGGCCTAGTAGTAGAAATGAATATTATTAAGGTGGCATTATCACATTGCTGCTGCAAGACCACCGTACAGTGTTAACAAAATCGGTTTGTAGCAGCCAGTACATGGTGACATAACAGCATTGAGCGACGGGCGTGTACATAAAGCACAGTTCATTGTCAGACCGCATCAGGGAACGACGACCGGAACAGAACGGTCTTCAGTAATCTGTATTGGTTGTTATTTTTCACAGATCTGGATGGCTTCACTCGTCTGCTGGCGGACTTGCAGATCTCGGACAACGTCGATGCAGCACGTCGACTGTTCAATGCACTGACGTTGAGTCGTTCTCATGGTGGGCGGATTTTTTTATTTTATTCTTCAGGATTGGTTGACTGAGTTGAGGTTTTACATCCAACTCGACACAAAATAAATGCTTTTCCAGCCTACCTTGAACGTGCTAGAATGCTGCTAACTATATGCATAGCAGTTGTGACTGAATCTCTTTCTTAGAAATCATCGAATGGAATGCATTTACAGAATAAAAAGTTTACTATTTTGTTCGTGTCGAATGTCGCAGTTGTCGAGCCGGGAACGTTTCACGAGTTCTACAAGTGTTGGAAGCAGGCGGAGGTGGAAGTGGGTCAGGTCGCGACCCTGAACGAGTTTGTTGACCCTTTTACCGAGGTGCTTGTCAAAGTGTCGCAACTGATCAGCTGCAGCTTTGGCAATGGACGTGTTGTCCTTACGCACGACCGGCAAGTAGTGTTTTACTTTTGTGATTTTTGCTGGTAACTGCTTCTACATAATTGAATGAGTCCGTACACTGTGTCTCAAAAAAAACGACACTGATGTAGCACACTATAACTTCAACGGACATTAACCGATTTTGGTCAGTGTCGTCTTTTTGAGACACAGTGTAGTGTCGTTTTTTAATTGACTTGACGTGGCTTGAACTAAGGCTCGATGGATGATGTGTCATTGTCCTTGCGCTCCAGCAGCCCATCTTTTGAACAGTGTTTCTCCACCTTGTCCTGTTTGTGGCTTGTTGCATATCTCCTTGATAATAATAATAACGAGAGGGCCTAACTGTGGCTAGCATAGCGCGAGATGTTGTTTAGATTACCCTTCCCCGCGACCACAAAGCACGATAAATTTGGATTGGAATTTGAAACCTAAATTAGCTATAATGCGCCACTGAACTCCTATGGAAGCAACATTACTTCCTTTATTTCATTTTTCCACTGTCAATATTTGCCACAGTAGATAACAACTTGTCATCGTTTGTTTTGTGTCAAGCTGCTGAATATTCCTCGTGTCATTAACTTGTTTTCTCTTAGGCTGCTGCATATTCACGAGGGTTCCTCGCATCGTTGTCGAGAGATCGTTCGGCTACTTGACATCCAGAGTGTTGATCAGTACCAGGAACGGTCGATAATGCTCAAACAGCGAAAAGCCCTCCGCATTACGGCGAAAGGTATTCATTCGCCACGCTCTGCGTTTGGAACAGTATGCTAGACGATGTCACATCCTCACCCTCTCTGCCGACGTTCAGACGCCACTTAAAGACATATTTGTTTTGTCACTGTTACAACACTATCTGATCCTGCTTGTTTGCTACTCTGACTCTGTAGTGGTCCTTGCGGTGGCGTTTGCTGCTTAGGCCACTTTAAAAAATACTTGTGATGATGATGATGATGATGATGCTCTGGCGTCTGAGAGTTGGTATAATGAGATCAGTTCCCCATTTCCTCGCGAGTCCGAGTTGATTGATGTAAAGTAAGTAATTAGTAGTAGTTCGCAAACACGCCTCACTGCTGCGGGAACTCGTGTGCCATACGGGATCATACAGTGTTACCTGCCACCTGGCAGAGGTGACATTTCCGCCTTTACCTTAGCCAATTAAGGCTAGTACGTGTGGTTAAGTGGTAAGTCTGAGGTGAAAGAACTCTGATTTAGAGGCTTCAGTCGGTATTTGTGGGACCCGTCAGATGCTGATGGGAGTGAATATTCGATTCTTTTTATTAATCTGTACTTGTATTCTATTAAACAATAGCACCACTAACTCAGAGATGTTCCAGATGTAAATAATTTTGCTGAGAGTTGTTGCCATTTGGTTGAACACGAGTTGACACATCCATTTCTATTCATCGTTTTTGTGCATTTTTACGAACTTGGAGGTACAGGAACGCCATTTCCTCGGTCTTAAGGCACTTTAACAACTGGTGTTGTGTGTTTTCTTTCACATTGTTGTTTGGCTGACTGTAAGGGCGTCCCACCTAGAGAAACCTGTGCCATTTTTTTCAGTTTTTGTGTGATCAACCTTTTCTTGACATACTTAAGGTTTTTCAAAGTACATAAGGTGTGATAATACCTTGTCTTCCAATCAGCAGCATCTAAGTGAAGAAGAAATGTGAATGCCGGCCTTGTAATTTCGGTATTGTACATGTTGCACAGAAAATCGTTTAAATTTTTCTGAATTCAAAGATTGTCTGAAATGTTTCTGCAACATTTTAATGTCAGGTTGGTTATACCACTGGGTTGTTACTGTGTTGATTGTATCAGACGGAAAGAAGTACAATTTCAGTTTCCGCGAGGACACACACTGCTGGTACTTGCTGATTAACGAGATGTGGTCGGGGCGCATCATGTCAGAGGAAAAAAGCGATCCACTCGTCCGAGATCTTGCCGTTCAGAACGCTCTCTTTGTCGATGCATTCCTACGCAGGTTGGAGATTTTTCATAGCATTTGTCTGCTAACATACTTAGGTCGGGTTGTACCGTTCATGCATAACGTAAGTAGTCCATAAACCTCCATTGAAATGCTTGGAGATTTAAGGACTACTTAAATTAAGTATGGATGGTGCAACCCGACTTTAGATATGTACCAGTTTAATGGTAGTTTTTGTAATTGCTGCGGTGATTCTGCAAGGTAATTGCTGCTGTATTGTGACTGGTTGGATGCACGTTTCTAGTTATTAATGTTTTGTTTTTTAATGATTTTCATTCATTGTGCAGTTCAGATACGAAGAGTACATAAATTCTTGGCTCTGTTTTGATACAGTTTTTCTTTTACGATTAGCCATTTTGGTAAATGTACCTTGCAAGGAAAGTTACTATTTTCCACTTTAATCCTAGGCTCAGTTTTCAGTGACAGTGCTGTATTTTACAGGGATTACTACTAGGACAGGCCGCCGTAGTTGGCAGATTATTAACTTATTGGGCCCATTCTATGGGGCCATAGCGGTCCCCTCTGTTACGCGTTGTCGTTGTCGTCGTTGTTGTGGACAGCGATGCGCAGGCGGCGTGTGACAGTAGCGACACCTGGTGAATGGCAATGTAAAACAGGCGGCGTGCGGCGGCTTGCAGTGGCGAATGGGCCCAACATTTTCAAGTGCTTCTTGTGTTTTTTTTCAGCGGTGAAGCCGAGTTCAGTTCGCACCACACCGAAGCAGAACAGATCTCTTCGTCGCTGTGCTACTACATGGCAATGAGAGAGGCGCAGCGGAGCAGGCCCGCCCAGGCAATCAATAACATGAACCGCGAGTTCTTGGCGCACTACGTGAAGGTCGTTGAAGGTGACAGCCGCTGCTCACGGGATTCCGTTGAATGCTTGCTGTTCACCTCCGGTAAATCGGCAGATGATAGCTGAATGAACGCTTGCAGCAGTTAACTTTAGTGTCTTGCGTCGGCCTGGCTTATTCTGCTCTGCCGTTGTTTGCTAGGAAATATTTTTTCTTTGCCGCTGTTGGCGGCACGTACCGTCTTGACATCTTGACTGCTGTTTGTTTGTGTACAGGATAACTCGAAAAGTTACGGGTGGATTTTTGTAAAATTTGGGGAATGTGTGTACTGTGGACAAATTGTTAAAATTGTAAAGGGCTCAGGTTATGGGGTATGGTTAGATTTAGATTTTTTTGCACCCTCTTTACTGGTGATGATGTGTTAAGGTATGCATTCCATTAAGTACCCTCTAGTTAACAGTTGCTGTTGATAACAAAATAGCGTGATCAGTTTATTAGATTTATGTAATGAGTGATCGTATATTTAACTTCCATATAACTTTGACCAAAGAATTTAATAGTATTCATCTTTTCAGTATTACATGTATCGTGTTTTGAACCTAAAGTAAATAAATAAAACTAAATATCGGGCACATTTGTATAATGCTATAATGTTACAGTTTCACAGACAATAATGGTCACAGTTTGTAGAGAACACAGCCAAACTGTGTTCTGTCACAGAGATTAATTGCAAGGCAAATACACCGATAATTATGACATAAACTACCAGTACACACTGGGGATTGAACTGAGTCTGTGTTTGTGATCATTCAGGCACAGTGTGCTTTTTAGATATTTCATCATTGTGCCTTGGAGACATTTATGTCTTAGACATTATATTTGAGGTATTTATGTTGGCTGAAGTATTAGTAGATTATAGGCACTTTTAATCACCATTAACGTATTAGTTGTTCAACAGACAAACGTGAATGCCTGCTTGCTTGAAATAGTGTATGTATGTGAAAATCATTTGAAAATTGATTGATTAAAATGTTTAATTGGTTAACTTTTAAGAATCATTGGTTTAATTTATTGTCAGGTTTTGCATGTCAAAATATTTGTGTACTAATGTTAACGGTCCTGCCTGTTGAATCCTGCTTATTGATGAATGTGCAAATTATTCTGTTTTTTCGTACGTTTTATGTTTTATGTTGCTAACAAATCTGTAATTTGAAAAATGCTGCCTGCATTTTCAGGCTTGGTCAGTGTGAGCAATTTTGTTCTAGTTTTGTTCGAGACTGTTAGACTTAATTAAGAATATACATGATTATATTTTTATAGAGATAAGTATTTTGCTAGCTGTTAGTTATTTACTTACTTTGTTATTTATTTGTTTATTAACAGCTGAGTGCTAGACTGCATGCTTGCATGATGGTATAATAATAGTGGCACTTTTTATATTAGTGATGTTGGAGAATTAAACCTTCTTAGATACTTAAAATCAATTTATTTAGCCCGCTCGGCAAACTTGCCGAAAGGGCTGTATATTTTGATTCTGATTTTTTTGCATCTTTAATGTCGGCTGGTATGTCATGTTTGCATCTTCCAAAGAATGCTCCTGGTTTATTTCTAAAATTGACTGTTTACTAAAAAAATTGCCTGACTATTTTGCGATTTTAGTATTTTTGATGCTGCAGTATGTACATATTTGACTCTTGTTTTCAAGAGTTTGTAAATATCTGGAATTTATTCATGTTTCATGGGTAATTGAGCCCCAACATTTCTCATTTATCAAGTTATTTCCCACAGTTTTTCCCCACGAGATAAAGTTTGGCATGGAAGGAAACACCATACAATATGTGAAATTTCTCCTGGATATTGAGGGCATGAAAGAGCCAACATTTAAAACACTTAGGTGTTTAGCTAGCTGTCTCGCCAGTTTTGCAGTGACTTGGCAGTGTTCATGGTTTCTAGTTATTATTCTATATTTATATACTTGTTTTTGTAAAAATTTTGCCATAGTATATGATAGTTGGAATTGCTCATATTTTGCCATTGTTAAGGAGGAGATTTTTTATAACAGCATTTTTACTTATATACCAGGTGTTAACTAGTGGAAATTGTTTTTAAACAGCTGTTACTTTTAGAAGGTGTGTCTTTGTAGTGCTTCATTAATGTTTAGGGACACCCTGTGTATCCTGCAGAAAAACTGCATATTAGTTAGTAGTTAGCATTTGTCTTTGAGTTACTTTCAGCGTCGATTGCTGGGTCATTTAATGTCAGATAAAAAGATGAGAGCAACATTCTGTGCGAATTTGATGACGAATGGTCCAGTAACCCTGCAGATTACGAGGATAGTAACTAGAAAGAATATCAGTGGTGGGGTCCTTAAGCAATGCTGCAATCTGTCTGTTCATCTGTCTGTACAGTCAATGACTCACGTCTATACACTGCTGTTGTGTGAAAATAAAACAGTTCAAAGTTGAACCCACAAACTCCTTATTAAAAGTTCTATCCATCATCCATTAACTAAGTCAGTATGAAAACACTACTATTACTACACCCGTTTACCCGCCTTTGTTCCGGGACAACCCGGGTAAGCCGGTACCAGAGAGGCAGAACCATTCTAGATTTTAATGAAGCAAGAGATGACGGGATGGGGCCTCAGCGCTGGACAAGAAAAAGTCCACCCCGAAGAAAATGTGAAAGGTGAAAGGTGAGATGACTGGATAGCAGTGGTATCAGCTGGACCATATGCAAATCATTTGTACTTCACTTCCGACATGTAACCATGAACCACACAAGCACCCCATCACTCGATTGTTACGGGGCCAGATGATCTTCCTCCCCCCTCCCCCAACCAATGGTGTCAAAGCACTTGTAACAGTTATAAAGCACTGAGATAATTTAGGTATAACTGAATCTCAGGAATCATAGGAATGCTGCCACGTTACGTTTATCATCCAGTTTCACACATTTCTTGCTCAGCTGATGATATTGATAACTAGAGTGCATATCATACTGAAATTGGCACAGTGTCATCACCGCTATGCTGGATATTCCTATAATGTGTCACAACTGGTTTTCCCAACTGCCATTTTTACTATTCCATTTCAAATCAATGAACTACTGGCCTATCCATAAATATGGCAACATATGCTGATTATATTCTGAATCACTTCCATAATTTAAACAACTCTTGTCAAGCAGATGGATACGGGTGAAACAGTCTACTGATCGACACTGGCTGAATGTCCTTCAAGTCATCAGTCTGTTTCAAAAGCAGTGAGCCAAACACAAAACACCGATCCCAACTAGTGGCCTGGCCTTATCAATCAGTCAAAAAATTTTAGTGTAGTGGTCCAGGTAATATACATGTAAATCACTGTTGTGAGGTAAGGTCTGTTGGTCCAGTATAATTCAGGGAAGGAGAGAGAGAACAGATAGGCCGCCGTTAATAGTCAGTCCGATGGATGCTTATCCTCTTGTCTTCCAGAATCTTGATAGAAGGAGTGTTGCTTCTGTTATGCCGCTCTTCGACACCCATACATTAGTCCAGCTTGAAAGAGTGGTTATACATATTCATGTGTTGTCATGGTGGTTGGCGTTAAGGGGTCACTGGAAAAGACTCGGCGGACACGGTTCGACCACGGCTGTGGTGTGGATTGACAAGTGGCAAACTTGTTGTCTACGATGCTGAGACGTGGACGCAGGAGGAATGGCACGACTATGCTGCTGATAGCATAGTACGTCATTACTCGTTCGTAGAATTGCATGTGATATTAGCAGCAGAAGTGTGCAGAGCATGTTAACTCCAGTGCTGTTTTGTCATATTTATCGTAGTGAGTTCGTAGTTTTTCTGTTGGTCTTCTGGTTTGCTTACTAGCTAGCGGATGTATTAGCGCAAAGCCTGGACCATAGTGTCCATGGTATAGTTACGTAGTGATACTTACTAGCCATCGTGATCCAGTGGTTAAGTAAGTAAGTAAATAAAGTAAACGCGTATAGCAGTTCGCAAATGCCTCGCTGCTACGGGAACTCACGTGCCATATGGGATCACACAGTATTACCTGCCACCCGGCAGAGGTGACATTCCCGCCTTTACCCCAGCCGGTTAAGGCTGGTACTCGATTTAGCGACCCCAGA